>Ga0070728_10000077_pt1 | contig 204823 bp, 178 predicted proteins | sample tdDd471_FD_66723 | JGI IMG/M metagenome (GOLD analysis project Ga0070728, IMG submission 66723) | Marine sediment microbial communities from the Atlantic coast under amendment with organic carbon and nitrate - tdDd47.1 | ecosystem: Environmental > Aquatic > Marine > Coastal > Sediment... | reverse complement strand
AAAATATAGGAGAAAGAATTTTTTTCCAGGGAGCAACTGCAAAAAACAGTGCCCTGGTTGCTGCTTTTGAACAGCGTCTCAAAAAACCGATAATGGTCTCTCCTTTCTGCCATCTTACCGGGGCTCTGGGAGTTGCCCTCAATCTTATGGATAGCGGTATAACCGAAACATCTTTCAGGGGTGCGGGAATTTATCAGGATGCTATTCCCCTTCGCACAGAGGTATGTGAACTCTGTACCAATCACTGTAAAATAAGAATAGCCGCTGTGGGGAACGAAACAGTTGCCTTTGGTTTTCTCTGCGGCAGGGATTATAATAATGAAAAGTATGTTAAAACTGAAGGGTCAGGTTTTAATCTGATAAGAGAGAGAAAAAGGATTTATAAAAAGGAAGAAGAAAAAGTCTCTGCTGAAAGTAATCTTCCATGTATTGGTATACCCGCAGGACTTCATCTGTATGATGAACTCTATCTCTGGAAACGGTTCTTTCAAAAAATAGGATTACCGGTAATTACCAGTGAAGGCCAGGGGGACATTCTTCAGAAAGGGAAGCAGGCTGCGGGGGCAGAATTTTGTGCCCCGGTTTCTGAATTGCATGGTCATGTTATGTATTTACTGGAAAACAGTAATTTTGTTTTTCTGCCGGTATTTATCGAAGAGAAACATAAAGGAGCCAGTCTGCCCCAGGAGCGGCGTAACTACTGTTATTATACACAGTTTTCTCCTGCCATTGTTGAAGGTATTTTGAAAGACAATGACCGGTCCCGAATCCTGAAACCCGTTATAAAAAGTCTCGCCGGTAAAAAAAGAATACTTCAGGAGCTTCACCGAATGGTATCGTCTCTTCCCGGTGTTAATAAATCTTTTCGTCAGGTGAAAGAAGCATTTTTTGAGGCTCAGGGAGAATTTGAAAGATGCTCAGAGATTTTTTCTTCCCTCTATAAAAAAAATAAAAATGAAGATGACATCAATGTGGTATTTCTCGGAAGACCCTACAACGTCCTTCCGCCAACCATGAACAAGGGTATTCCTGATATATTTGACCGCCTTGGTGTGCGGGCCTTTTACCAGGATATGATTGCCGATGAGGAGCATGGAGTCACGGGTATTCCAGAGCTTCTGGATGCAGTGCATTGGAAATATGCCGCACATGTGCTAAAAGCCGCAGAGAATGTTGCGGGAACCCCGGGGCTCTATCCGGTTTTCATTACTTCTTTTAAGTGTACTCCTGACAGTTATGCGGTTGAATATTTTAAAAAGATCATGGATGCGGGGAACAAGCCGTATTTGATTCTCCAGCTGGATGAACATGATTCATCTGTAGGATATGAGACCCGTATCGAAGCGGGTATACGTTCATTTAAAAATCATTTTGATAAAGTTAGACATGAAGAAAAAGAAAAAGCAAATTATTTAGAAGTAAATCCTGTTGTATCAAAGGATGTTTCAAGTCTGAGAAGAAAAACTCTCCTGCTTCCCCGGTGGGACGGGTATGTCGGTACTCTTATGGTATCGGTCCTGGATCATGAAGGGATTGACGCAAGGATGGTAGATGAGTCGAAGGAATCTATTCAGCGGAGTCTGAGCCAGAACACCGGACAGTGTATTCCGCTTCACATAATGGTTCAAAATACCGTCGACTATATCAGAAAGCATGAGCTTGATCCGAAAAATGTAGTTATGTGGAATATCGCCTCAAGAATCAGCTGTAATCTGGGTATCTTTCCTTATTATATGAAGAGTCTCTTTGAAGGTATGGAAGAGGGTTTTGATAAAATTGAGGTATATGCGGGTGGTCTGGCCTTTTTTGATTTTTCACTGAAAACTTCTCTTAACATGTTTTTTGCCTATATGTTTGGGGGAATTCTGAGGAAGATGGGATGCCGGATACGCCCCTACGAAATAAATAAAGGGGAGACCGATGCGGTTCTTGAAAGATCTTTAAAAATATTTGAAGCATCTTTCAGGGATGGAACTTCCCGGGAGACTGCAGTAGAGGAAGTGGTCTCTCTTCTTGAGAGTATACCGGTAACCGGTGAAACTGGAAAACCGAAGGTGGCTATTTTTGGTGATCTCTATGCCCGTGATAATGAAATATTAAACCAGGACTTGATAAAAACGATAGAATCTAATGGGGGAGAAGCCGTTACCACACCATACAGTGATTTGATGAAGATAGTTGCAGAACCGTATATAAAAAAATGGCAGCTGGAAGGAAATTACAGTGAAGCATGGAAGGGCAAAGTCCTTCGTCCAGGAGCGGCCCTGATAGAGAAAAAATATATGAAATATTTTAACCGCATACTTCAGGAGAGGCCTCACAGCCTGCCGGGCAGCCCTGAGGAGATCCTCGATCAGTATGGTCTGAAAATTGAACAATCAGGTGAATCAATTGAAAATGCATTGAAGATTATTTCCCTGATTCATACTTATTCAGATATTTCACTGTTTGTTCAGACAAATCCAGCCTTTTGCTGTCCTTCACTGGTAACTGAAGCCATGGCCGGGAGGATTGAAGAGATAACAGGGGTTCCTATTGTTACTATTGAATATGATGGTACGGGAGCGCCAAAAAATAATGATATTATTCCCTATCTCAGATTAAGGGGAGAGGAAGTTAAAGAAAAAGCAGCACCTGGAGAAGAAAAGCTTTCTTCTCGCTGTGAAGACCTCAGGAGTGCCCGTTGATCTTTTTGTAGTTGCGGTACGATTTGATAACAACAGCCGAGCAGCATATATCCGTGATATACCAGAAGGCAATAAAATGGAGATACACTGAAGAGGTGATGGAAGTACCAATAAGGGACCATGATGGGTCAAGACTGTACTGGTGTAATCCATAAAGGAGGGCTGCAGTTGTCAGTGCGAACATGACAGCTATAGCAGCACCGGTAGCAACTATACTTTTATATGTTTTTACGGTTATAATAACCAGGATAATTATCAGAAATACAGCCAAAAAATTCATTCACATCCCCCCGGGATAATTGCGTAAAGTAAATGCCTCTCATCAGCAGTATTCTGTCAATAGTTTTACTCTTATCAGTGTGTGTTGTTTTTTACTGGTGAATGCACCGGGAATAACTTTGAATTTTTTTCCTGCAGTATTCAGAACTGTAGCTGTTGATATGGTACTTTTTGGAATGTTGAAGTTTCCGGTAGAGTCCTTGTAATAATATTACCTGGGATTTTACTGACGGCAGTCGGCGAAGCAGGGTAGTATGCCTGACAATAAAACATTTTCCATAGAGAAGGGTGGCAAAGCGGGACGCCGAAGGACTAAAGGAGATGTCATCTCCCTCCAGGCCGGTGCAAACAGGAACACCTTTCCGATATGGATATATCGCAATGACCTGATTATCTAAAAAGGAAATCAGCCCTGTTTCCCGGGATACCGCTATTCCGCTATTAAGAGTATTTTTAATCAGGGTAATGGTTTTATCAGTCACGATATTATTTATTTTTACGCTATAGCGGCCAGAATATCCGGTTCGGTAAATAATCTCTTCATTATTCAGCCAGCAGGTTTCCCGCGAGGAGCTGATATCTGCTATTTTTTTTATCCCCGTGCCGGAAAGGAGAAGACTTCTGTAGCTGCCCCCACTACCGGCGATTACTAGTTTTTTTAACCGGTCAGGTGAAAGCAGGAGAATCCGTGGATTGAGTGTAGCCAGATGAGAAATGTATTTCTTTCTGGGGAGAAGCAGGCGGTGAATCCCAGCAGAAGGATAGAATTGGAAAAAGCCCCTTTTTCCTTCTTGTATAATCCCCGAGCCTGAAGGTGAATGTGAATAATCTTTGAAAGGGAAATTTGATGTGCGATACTGGATTTTTCCGGAAGCACAATTAACAATACAGAGTTTTTGATAAGGCAGTGAATCTCTGGAAAGGTATAATATCTTGCAGACGAGAAAGCGGCCATTATTGGTAAGAGAGGAAGTTGTTACTGTTCCTGTCAGCCTGCCAATTTCCCTTCGGGAAGATTTTCTTAAATCATAGCGGTATATGACAGTTGCAGATGAAAATTCTTTCAGGTAGATAAGCTGGTTTGCTGAAAGCCAGTGAACAAAAATGGTATTGCGGTCTATAAAGCGTGCGCCGCTGCGGCGATATGCTTCAAGGCGATAATTAAGGAGCTGATGATAGAAGGGATATGACTTGTTCAGGTATATCCGATCAAGGTCAATATCCCTTCCTGCAGCCGGTACTATTAACAGAAAGAGAAAAAAAAGTGAAGCCCGTATTTTCAAAGTACGTACCGCGGTTAACTTTAGCTGCCGGCCTTTTCATCTGTATCAGGTTTAATTGTCTCTTCTTTTAGGGCTTTATCCTTTGAATCGCCAGAGGGAGCCTTTTCATCTTTATTTTCCAGGGGAGGAATAATGAACCGCTGACCGGGAAAAATAAGATCAGGATCTTTTATCCTGTCTTTGTTGGCGACATAAATACGGGGCCAGAGACGGGCATCCCGGTATACTTTCTGTGAAATTCTCCAGAGACAGTCCTTGTCTTTTTTATTATATTTTACGATGTAGATCTGAGAATCTGACACCTCTGAAGGATCTTTTTTTCCTTCTCTGCTTTTCAGAGAAATAGCTTTTTCTTTTTGAACAGTGATACTATTTAACAGTGTTTCGGCTTCAATCGATTTCTGCAGCGAATCGTTAAAAAATTTTTCTTCAATAAGTGTGCTGCTTGAAGAGATGAGGTCTCCTGCTTCTTTAAGCTTATCGCGATAGGTTTTGGTTTCTTTTTCAATCTTTGAATAGAGGTTTTTTACGGTCTCAAGTTTTTCTACGGCAATTCCACGGCCTGTTTTTTCTTTTGCCGAATCGAGAAGTTGCCGGCCTTTTTTAAGTTTTTCATCAAGGGATTGGAGACTGTTTTTTTCGAGAAGAATATCAGTTTCATCAAGGATCACTTTCAGCTCTTTAAGTTCTTCCGGGGAAAATTCACTGCCGCGGGCATTTGCCAGTGTTGCAGACTCGGTACGGAGGCCGTTGATGTCATCCTGGTAGCGGTGCTTAACCAGTGCAGTCTGAACTTCCTTTACCTTGATAGAAGTAGTCGTAATGAGGGATGTGGCTTCACTTAAACGGTTGGCGCTGATTGCTTTCTCTGCAGTAAGAAGATTTTTATCGATTGCATCAAGCTGAGTGACAAATACACTGCCTGGTTTTTTCTGGAGGATATCCTGTACTGAACTCTTAAGTGTTTCAACCTGTCCGCGAAGTTCAGGTACTCGGGCGAGACACTGCTCCTTTGTTTTTTGTGAATAGGTCAGGGAGGCAGATGCAGAATTGTATGACTGCAGGTAGTTTTTTTGTCCCCCGGCAGCGGCTGCATCTTTTAGAGAAGAACCGGCCTTTGCATAGAGTTCAGGTGCATAGTTTTCTGCATTGAGAGCCTCCAGTTCTCCATGCTCTTTCTGGGCTTTTTTCAGCGTATCTGCAGAAAGGAGAGGAAGTGTTTTTTTTATGGCCTTTTGAGACGCTGCACGTGATAGAAGGGCTTCTTTTTTGCCGTTCTTTACATCCTCTTTGGCACAGGAAGTGTGGCTTTTATAGAGAAGTTCCTCTGCTTCTTTGAGTTCCTTCGGGGCATATTTTTCTGCCTGCAGTTTTTTGGCTTCTTCAATAGAATGGCGGGCCCCGGCCATTTCTTTGACTGGAACATCAATCTGGCATGAAGAGAGCACGAGTACCAAGGAACTCAGAAAGATAGTGATGATAGTTGATTTTTTCATGAGAGGTTTCCTGTATTATTAAATAAACTTCCCGGCCTGAACCGGTGTAACAATGCATCCCCGGTAGATATTATTGATTACTGACGGGTAAGCGCCAGTTTGATGCCCAGGGCAATAAATATTACTGCGGAAGATACATTAAGGTACCGTGAGAATGAACTTTTTTCAAGAATAATCCTGAAGGATCCTGCAAAATAGCCAATGAGGCCAAATATAAGGGCAACAAGTACCATAAATATACATCCGAGAATAAATATCTGAATAGGAACGTTCCCCAATTGAGTATTAACAAATTGGGGTAAAAATGCAAGAAAAAAGATGGCGACCTTCGGGTTAAGTACATTCATCAGGAAGCCCTTAAAAAAAAGGGAGGAACCGGTTGTGGTTTCGGTACTTTCTTTCGTTGATGCCGGGTTATTCCGGTGCTTAATCGCCTGAAAGGCGAGGTAGAGAAGATAGCAGACCCCGAAAACTTTAAAGAGATTAAAGGCAATAACTGATGTCTTGAAAATAATTGAAACACCGAGAGCCGCACCAGCGGTATGAATGCTGTTTCCTACGGCCAGTCCGAGGGCAGTCATGACGCCGGCTTTTTTACCCCGGGTGATACTCTGGGTCAGGGTAAAAATGACATCGGGTCCGGGGGCAAGTATCAAAAGAACCGAGGCGGAGAGGAAGAGAAAAAAAGAAGAAGTCTCAAACATTATATTTTCCTGAAATTAAAAATCATAAGTCAGTTTCATTAAAAGGCCGGGATTGTGATCGACAAAGCGCAGGATATCATGCTTCTCCATAATAAAGAGGGATATATCATTGCTGTGCTCAAAGGTATACGCGGCAGGTTCATCACGGTGCATTTTCTGGATTGCCCCAATGGCATCACCCTTTGAGAGAGACGTAATCATTTTGCCTTCCCGGGACACGGTGACAGATCCGTCACGTATTATATAGATAACATCTATAGGGGTTCCTTCTTTTTGGAGTACGCCGCTGTCTTTACGGATTTCTGGAATAAAAATGGATTCAAGCCAGGTCTTCTGGGATGCGGTGCAATGTCTGAAGAAGCTGCTGTTGCTGAGAAGGTTCCATGTTTCACTTGTTCTGATTTTAATGAGCCGATGGAGTGTCAGTTCAAATTCAGTGCCGGTTATAAAATTAAGAAACTGATCACGTTTTATTGTATAGAGCATGCACTCGGTTTCGGCCCGCACATCTGCAGCCCGGGTTCCCCCGGTCAATACCGCTACTTCTCCAAAGTATTCATAAGTGCTGTAGATTTTTCTCTGGTCAAGGTTCCCACTGTCAACCGAAACATTGCCTGATAGAATGATATAGAACCGGTCACCGGAAGTTCCCTTCTTAATAATAAGTTCATCTTTTTTATAGCTGACTTCCTCAACAATATCGAGGAATTCCATTGCTTTTTCTATGGTGATTTCCTGTAAGAAATCAAGATTTTTAAGGATACCCAGAATACGGTATGCCTGTTCAAAACGGGGCGGTTTCGCTTTGAAGTATCGGGTATGCTCAATTCCGAATTTTGCAAGGGTAAGATCTGTTTTCCCGGGAAAATCTTTTTGAGCTATATGATAGATGACGGTATTTTTTTTGACATTTTTTGCCATGGAATCGAGATGGGCAATCGGTGTATGAAGGGGGGGGATGCCCGCTTCATGATAAATGACATCACTGTCCCATGGAAATGCTGTGAGCTCTTCATAGCGTTCTTTTGACAGGACCCCTTCTTCAAAGATCTTTTTGTGAAGGGATGGGTCATTGTTGTGGTCAGATGAATAGACAAATGATTGATCCTGAAATTCCATTTTAAAACCAATAGTTGGAATAGAATGAAGGGTATAAAACATTTCAAATTTTCCACTGTGAATAAAGGCTGGTTTACCGATTTTTACAGGAATAAAATCAAAGAGTTTCATCAGGTAGCTGATGGGCACATCAGAAAGGGCGGAATACTTCCTGAGAAAACTCATCATAACCGTTTCAGTGGTGTAAATGCTGACTTTTCCTTCTTCAAGAATTTTTTGAAAGGTGCCCGCATCATGGTCTGCATGACAGTGGGTCAGGATTATACTTTCAATAAGTTTCGGGTTTACATTTGAATCTTCAAGCCACTCCGTGGAGTTGACGGGAGGATCTACCATTATCCCCTGGTGGTTAAGCCAGATTAGAAAACCTGAAGTATTCTGGTTTGGATCAAAACCATGACTGGGACCGAGACAGGTCACTCCGAAAAGGGGAGGATTGAATGGTTCCGGGAGACGTTCTCCAATTTCATATGTCGGTTTATATTCCATTTTACCGGGAACCCGGGCGATAAAACCAGCTTTGCTGCTGACTTCAAAGTCTTTATCTTCATTGATCGAGATGGTTATGCCTTTATAGGTGAAATGATTATTTTTTATGATGCCGATTTCGAAGAGATTTGAGAATTTATTGTTGTTTCTGAAGTATTCCATTTCACTTCGAAGATCTGCAATATGTACATTGCCGGTTGTGGTATCATAATCAATGGAGAGGTCGAATTCTTTCGGGCCAAAAATAGATTCCTGAAGGACCCCTTTGATACGGGGAAGCTGTTCTTCGCTGCAGAGAATCGTGGTTTTTTTCCCTTTTATAAAGTAGTTGTAATAAAGGGGAAATTCGATTTCCGCAATACTGATGCCTTTTATCCAATTAAACATTTCGTCGGTGAGCACAAAAATCCGGGGAACTCCACCAGGCAGCACCATAGTATCTTTAATTGTCTCTGGCGGTGACCCGAACTGAATATAACCGATTTCTGTTTCTACAAGGTACCCGCCGCGGGGAAGTTGAATATAGTTTGAATCCTGGTTTTGATCAGGTAAATTTTCCATTAAGTTCAGGGCTCCGGTTTTTTTTGAATAGTGCAGAGAATTTACCTTTTTGTCAATCGAAAAGAGTAATTATTCTTTCCTTCGAATAGGTATGCAGAATTAAAGTATATTTATTATTGACAGAATTTGCAACTGTGTAAGTATTATCTAAAATGCTTAATGTGTTGAAAAAGGTTATATTAGATGTCGAAAGAAATAAAGGTGCTTTTAATTTTTGCAGCCTGGATTGTCATACAACCCCTTCTCTTTATGCTGGTAAACCGTTATATTCTCCCCAGATTTGGAATCAGGACCTGAATAAGCGGTAACTGCTCCCTGGAGGGGAGCGAAACAATGGAAGAGAAGCAGGGACAACTTCCTCTCAAAGAATATAAACGAAAAGAATAAGATATCACAAAAGGGAGAATGAGAGGTTTTCCAGCTCTTTTTCAGCCCTCAGAAGAAGGGCCATGGCATATTCTGCATGTGACCACATCAGGGGAGTGGCAAAAGTTATAAAATGAGCAGGGCCGATCGTTTTTATCTGCTCTTCTATATTGTCATAGGCTTTTTTCATATGATTTAATTCTTCAACTATGTGGTCATAGGTCAGATCGGGGACGAGGATTTTGGGCTCAAATTCTTTCTCGTAGTCGTGGCCCGGTTCCCACTCAAGATTTTTGAATTCCTGAAATCGCTCCGGTGTTGTCAGATGCTCACAGAGATAGCCTTCCCGGGAAATATATGAATCAATTTTTTCCATTACAGCATTGCCTTCATCCATTTTTCCGGTGTAGAAAAAATACTGGGCCAGCATGGCGGTATACTGAAGCCAGGGCCCGTTGCCCGCATGTATATGGGTATCAGGATCTTCTATAAAAGGAAGATATCTTTGAAGCATCCCAAGATCGGGATCCCAGAGGGTTTCTTCAATAAATGAGCAGGCATTTTTAAAGGTCTTATTATCCCTGAAGGGAATATCTGTTACTCCGGTGGTGAAGAAAAAGGGGCTGAGAAGGGTAATATCAGGCCTCAGGTCTGCAACTCCATCAGGCTTAAGACGTCGGACATACCGTTGAGCAAGGGAGAATACTTTATTTACTGTGGCCTCGAATCCCGGTTTCAGCTGTCTTTCTGCATTAAAATGATCATTCAGGCTGTAGCGTTCTGCAATTTCCTCGAGTGATTGAAGCATACGGAGATATGCATAATTAACCCATATTGAGTATCCTTCCTCAATGGCTGATTCATGGATTGAAGTAGTAGAATAAAAAAGATGTATTTCATTGCGGTAATAATTTTTCAGGGCAAAGGAAGAACCGAGGGATATAGCATTGAGAAAGCGGTCAAGTTCAGGAATTTCAATGTTTCGATGGCGGGCCGCAAGAAGGTAGCGGCATAAAATAGTGACACCATGGGCCACATTGTCTTCCTGGAGATAGATTCCCTTGTCTTCGGCGGAAATGCCGTACCGCTGTCCCCAGTATCCATCTTCACGCTGGCAGTTCAGAATAAAATGAGCGATTCCCCTGAGAAGGCGAAAGGCATTGTCCCCCGCCTTCAGGGGGGAGTTGGCAAGCATATGCAGAAAGCGTGAGGCACAAGCGCTGTCCCTGGGGTATACGTAGGGGTAACGAGAACCGGGAAGGGTTGCCATGAGGGCACTTCCTTTTTCTGTATCAATGGCACACTGGGTAATGATATCAAGATGCCGATTGATGTCCCTGTTGAGATTCATCAGGCTTTTGGTTATATAGGGCATGTTGGGATCCTGCATCGCATTGGCGCCATACTCACGGCGTTCTTCTACTACCTGATCAAGATTCTTTTTTATCCCCTTATCTTCTTCAATGATAGTATAGAAATCTTTGTCACTGATACAGACCAGGTCGGTATTTTCAGCGGCAATTACTGTCGCATTGCGCTGTTCATCGGTCAAGAGGGCCATTTCTCCAAAAAACTGCCCCTCTCCCAGTATGGATATCAGATGTTCTTTTCCGTTCTGGTGCCGAAAAACATGAACTTCCCCCTTTCTGATGAGATAAAAGGCATCTCCCGGATCATGTTCCCGAAAAACAGCTTTATCTTTGCCGGCAGACCTGAGGGTTACTTTTTCAAGGACCTTTTCAAAGAGTGCATCATTGAGGTGGTTGAATACCGGTACACTGCGAAGATCCCGGCGAAGTTTGCGGTCTATATAACAGGAATCGAGAAGCCCCGAAAGGGTTTCGGATGCAGCAAGTATTTCTTTTAAGTCTTCAGGTAAAATAGAAAGGGTAATCATTGTTGAGGTGGCGATTATTGAATTGTCTCGGGGTTCAGAACTGGTTACAACTTCCTCTCCAAAGAAATCACCATCTTTTAGAGAATAGAGTTCAAAGCGGGGATCATTTTCTGTGGGAATAATCGCGCGGGCAGTCCCGGAGAGAATCAGGTGGAATCTTTCAGTAAACATACCGTGTCGACAGATCAATTCATTGTTTTCAAAGGTTTCAAGGAGCGTCCGGGGTGCAGTTTTTTTCAGGACGGCATCAGGAACATTCTTTAGGAGGGAAACAGAACTGAGTATTTCAGCGGCCTGAAGTGTTTGAAAAAAGGGTATATGCTGCAAAAAGGAAGAGAGACGATCTACACTTTGATTCTTCATGTAATAACCCCTGAGTTCCGGGAATATTTGTTTACCGTGACCTTACTTAGATTTTAGCACCATTTCCGGGATGAGGCAAATATTATTTATATGATCCATGCAATTTGAAAATTTAAAAGAAATGAAGTGGTGCAGACCGGGGGTTTCTTACATTCATGCTGCAGCCTGCAGTAATTAGCTTATTGTTGATAGCAAGAAGGAAAAATTTTGTTTCACGGAAGAAATCTGTTATTAAAACATTGACACTGTTCGAAATTATTACTATCTCTTGTATAAAATCTACGAATGAAGTCAGGAATTTGCAATGTACGAAAAATTGAGTCTTTCAGTCCGTCGAAAATACGGATACGATATAATTGACATGAAAGGAGAAATATCCTTTGAAGAGACAAAAACCTTAGAGGATTTTGTAAAAGGTGAAATCAGCCAGGATACAGAGCATGTTATCATGAATCTTGATGGCGTTCCCTTTATTAACAGTTCAGCCCTGTCTGTAGTCGTAAAATTGATGCAGGAGCTAAAAGAGAGGGGAATAGATCTTTCAATTATGAATCCAAATGAAACTGTCCGGGGGCTTTTTGAGATGACCGGGGTGAAGAAACATTTTAAGTTTATTCGCAACGAAGAGGTCTTAATAGAGAAAATAAAGCAGAAAGAACTCGATTCGGCACTGAATAAGCTTGAAGAGTGATTAATTATAGTTAAAAGATTGACAAAAAATCGACTTTTTTTACATTTACCTTTTACTGTAAAATGATAATGCCCTGCCTGTATGTATTGTGGACCAAGCTACTGTTTTGTTTATTAAAGCATATGCATCCATCTCGACCGGGTAACAGTCATATATCAGAATGAACTTTTTATACGATTAATGTAGAGGAGATATAACAATGAAACGGACATTTCAACCCAGCAAAATTAAGCGGAACCGTAAGCACGGCTTTATGAAGAGAATGAGCACCGCTGAGGGAAGAAAAGTGCTGATGCGGAGAAGAAGAAAGGGGCGACATAAACTGACCGTATCTGATGAAAAGAGGATGCCCAAGTAAACCGTAACGGTGAAACGAAAATACTCACTGAAAGGCAAAAGGCATTTTAAAAATGTTTTTCGGAAAGGGAAGAAGTTAAAGGGAAATTTTGTTCAGATTCTGGTACTGAAATCCAATGAAAACAGGTATCATAAGCAGAATGGAAAGGAACGGGAAGAATTCGAGATCAAAATCGGGTTTTCAGTACCAAAGCGTTTCGGTAAGGCTGTTCGAAGAAACTGGGCCAAAAGGAGAATCCGGTCTATTGTATCGGATTTAATTCCTGAAATGAATGGAAGTTACTGTATTATTATTAAACCGGAACTGCGATTTAGAGAAGAGAAATTTACAGCTATTCAAGAAGAAATCAGAAATCTGCTGGAGAAGGCAGGAGTTATACAATTATGAGTCTTGTTATAGATATTATTAAAGCAACAGGCTCAATGATAGTCCGGGTTATGATACTGATAGTGAAGGGGTACAGGATATTTTTGTCACCCTTGTTTCCCCCTTCCTGCAGGTATTATCCTACCTGTTCTACATATACGATAGAAGCATTGCGCAGGCATGGTCCCCTCAAGGGAGGGTTTCTATCGGCAAAAAGAATCGTAAGCTGTCATCCCTATTCTGATGGCGGATATGATCCTGTTCCTGATTCTTATCATTTTTTTAAAAAGTAGCTTTCAGATCCGGTCCTGAATAACTTCCCCCTTTTTCTTTCCCTGCCCTGAAGTGAGTGCATCTGCCCGACGTATGTTGTCACGGAATAAATTCTATAAGTAGCGGGGACATGACATGGAAAAAAGAACTTTACTGGCAGTAGTACTGTCAGCTGTTGTATGGATTGGATGGTTCCTCCTGGTTGACCCACAAACAAAAAAAACGGAGAAACCCGCAAAACCAGTAGTCACTTCTGAAGAAAAAAAGCTTACCGAACCTTCTGTTAACGATAAAGTACAGAAGCCGATAAGAAGAACCAATGCCCCGGTTGCCATTGCAGGAACCAGAAATACGGGCAAAGAGAAAAAAGTCACCCTTGAGTCTGAGAAATATACAGCTGTCTTCAATTCGCGCGGAGCGGTTATTGAAAAGCTTCTTATTAAAGACCGTAATGTCGAAGTTACGGTAAAAGAAAGTCCCTTCAAGGCTAAAGGGATTCTCGACTTTCCAATACATTTTAATGATAATGAATTTTTATCCGGTAATGCCCTTGACCAGACTGTCTGGTCAATGCGGGAAAAGGATGGGATAGTTATTTTCAGCACCCTTTTCAGGCTTAATGGAATTCCCCTCGAAATTCAAAAGCATTTTACCTTTCAGGCAAAAACCAACAGCTTTATTGTTGAATATCATTTTATAAATCGCGGCAGGCATGTTTTGACGCTGCCGAACAGTTCTGTAATCGTATCCCCTACTGATATCGTAGGTCCCCGTCTCGATTATACTAATTCGTATAATACTCTTTCTGGTGTTTATTCCCAGGATGGAGATTATGAGACGGAAGCAAAGGGAAGCGGCATGTTTTCCAAGGCAGGGATTCTCAAAAAACAGGAAGGAAATATCGAATATGCCGGTGTATCGAGCCGCTATATTCTTGCCCTGATGAAGCCGAAGGATTTCACCATATCCGGTTCAGTAATGGATAATAGAGAGGGAACCGGTTTCAGAACGGGAATGTATATTAAGATGGATCCTCTGCAGCCTGGTGCAGAAGTTGTCAGAGCCTTTACGGTGTATGTCGGTGAAAAGAAGGAAAAGCTTCTTATGGAAGTAGACCCTGGCCTAAAGGAAGCCGATGATGTCAGCTTGATTATTGAACCTATCAGAAAATTTGTCTTGTTTGTTATATTAAAATTGAACGGACTTTTTGGCAATCTTGGCTGGTCTCTCGTGGTATTCTCAATTTTAACCAAAATTGTGTTTATGCCTCTGACTAAAAAGTCTACAGATTCAATGAAAAAAATGCAGGCCCTTACACCGAAAATTAACGAATTAAAGGCAAAATATAAAGATAAACCCGATGTTATGCAGCGGGAAATGATGGGCCTTTACAAGGAAAACAAGGTTAATCCTATGGGAGGCTGTCTTCCCATACTGCTGCAAATGCCCTTTTTCTTTGCTCTTTACAGTGCCCTGATCAATGGCATCGACCTGTGGCAGGCGCCTTTTATGCTCTGGATGCAGGATCTGTCGATGCCTGATACCATTGCTCAGGTCGCCGGCTTTAATGTCAATATTCTGCCGGTGCTGATGACGGTATCAACATTTCTTCAGCAGAAATTGACCACTGTTGATACAGGAGCAGGACAGCAGCAGAAAATAATGATGACGGTCATGCCGTTGATGTTTATTTTTATCTTCTGGTCCATGCCTTCAGGGCTGGTGCTCTATTGGACATTGCAGAATGTATTCCAGGTTGCACATCAGCTTGTAGTAAACAAATTTGGAAAAGAAAAGAACTAATTGATTATAGAATATAGAACCTATGGAGGCACTTTATGAAAGTGATCGAAATGGAAGGAAAAACGGTCGATGATGCCACGAAAAAGGCTCTTGATGAGCTTGGAATCAGCGATGCCTCAAAGGTAACCATAGAAGTACTTGAGCAGGGGAAAAGTGGAATCTTTGGGTTTGGCGTATCCAAACAGGCAAAAGTAAGAGTTTGTTATAATGAAACTACCGGAGATGTAGGCGGTGCAACCAGCGATATCCTGTTAAATATTCTTAAGCGGATGGGACTGGAAGGAACTGTTAAGGATATTAAAGAAGGTCAGGAAAAGGTTTATGTTGAACTGGAAAGTTCCCGGAACAGCGGACTGATTATAGGCCGAAAGGGGAAAACTCTTGAAGCTCTGCAGTTTATGGTCAACCTGATGGTAAACCAGAAAACTGGAAGCGACAAAAAAATAATTCTTGATATCGAAGACTACCGGGACAAGAGAGAAAAGGCGTTGAAAAAAATGTCTCGAGACATTGCCCATAAGGTTAGTAAAAGCGGAAAACCCTGGACCCTTGAACCGATGAATCCCTTTGAAAGAAGGCTGATTCACCTGGCGCTTCAGAATGACAACAGGGTAACAACAAAAAGTGAGGGACAGGGTATTTATCGTAAAATTAAGATAATGCCGTCAAGCCACTAAGTCATGCAGGAAGATACAATATGTGCACCGGCAACAGCGCCGGTTCAGTCACCAATTGCAATTATCAGAATAAGCGGCCCTGAATCTCTCAGGGCCGTTTCTGCCTTCTTTACCAATGCGTCACGGCTTACTCCAAGAAAAGCCCTTTTCGGATCAATAAAAAAGAATAATCAACTGATTGATGACGTCATCATCATTTATTATCAGGACCCCGCAAGTTTTACCGGGGAGGAAATGATTGAGATATTCTGTCATGGCAATCAGATTATCGTTCATCGCATACTGGATCTCCTACATACAGAAGGTGTCAGGCTTGCGGAACCGGGGGAGTTTACCCGCCGTGCATTTTTAAAGGGAAAGATGGACCTTACAGAAGCAGAGGCTATTCATCAAATAATTACCGCCCGAAGTTCCTGGGAAGTAGAAACAGCACTGAAACAGATGCATGGATCTCTCCGTGAAGTGGTGGACAGCCTGAGGGAACAAATAATTGAATTGAAGGCAGATATTGAATCGGGCATTGATTTTATAGAAGAAAATATTGAATTTATCTCGAAGGAAGAAGCGGTTCAAAAAACTGAGGCCCTTTGTTCAGAAATAAAATCATTACTTGAACGATGTCGAAATGGGGAACGAGCATCAAAGGGTGTGGATATTACTATTGCGGGACGCCCGAATGTCGGAAAATCGAGCCTTTTGAACCTGATGCTTAATCAGGACAGGGCAATAGTCTCAAGTGTTCCGGGAACAACACGGGATCTCATCAGGGAAACCGTTGAAATTGAAGGACTCCAGGTAAACTTGATAGATACGGCTGGTATTGATACACCACATGATGAAATTGAACGAATAGGCATTGAGTTAAGTCACCGGAATATTGAAACTGCCTCAATTGTGCTTGTTGTTTTAGATGGGACTACAGGCCTCATTGATCAGGATAAAGATATTTTGAAGGAAGTAAAGGATAAAAAGGCTCTCTTCCTGATAAACAAGCAGGATATCGCTGACCAGGAAAAGATTCATGAATTAGCACATGAGCTTCCCGGTCCGGCAATAGAAATTTCAGCGTTAAAAGGAACGGGATTAGAGGAAGTAAAAGAAGCTTTGGGCAAAATTTTTCATAACGAATTTGTTGATATCAAAGACAGTTTTATTGCTGATAAGCGTATAATCTACCTTCTTGAAAAGGCAATCAATATTGCTGAAAACTGCCTAGAGCTTATAAGAGCAGGAGAACCGCCTGAAATTATTGCCTTTGATCTACAGGATATACAGGAAACCCTTGGAGACATTACAGGAGAAATTACTCCCGATGATGTTTTGGGCTCTATTTTTACAAGATTTTGTATCGGGAAATAGTTACCTGATATGAGAAAAGATGTTTTGTATTGATGGAAAATCTTTGCTGGATGTAGAAATCAGATATTCTTTTAGTTGATAATTATTTTCAATGATTTCTCTGTAGTCCGGTTTCCTCCCGGAAAGATATCGAACAAGACCGCCCGCTTTAAGTATGATGGGGATTGCACCAGCCCAGTCCCAGAGATATGCTTCCCCAATGAAAGCGAGAACCCTGTTACGCCGGTTGTCGACGGTAAGGCATGCATGTAATGCTGTTGAACCAAGATTCCGAATTTTGCCAGGGAAATCTATATTAAAAATTCCGGGAATTTCCGATGCATAAAAAATATTTGTCTCTTTTTCAAGTAAAATATCCTGGTCTACGGTAACGGGGATATCATTGAGGTAGGCGTGATCGTTGTCGTTGCGAAAAAACATATCACTACCGGGACTGTATACAAAACCATACAGGGGATTAAAGCCAGTAAAAATACCGATTGATATACACCAGATAGGGAGATGCATTGAATACATTGCAGTTCCGTCAATAGGATCGATGATAAATGCAAGAGTATCATCATTAAGCAGTCGCTTTGATCGGTCAAAATTTTCTTCATGAATAAATACTGCATGAGGAAACCTTACACTTAATTCCGAGATGAGAAGCTCCTGAACTTCAAAGTCTGCCCTGGTGACAATAGTACTGTCACCTTTTCGTGTAATAGCGAGGTCACTCTGTTGGATATTGAGAGCAACTTTACCTGCCTTCTTAACCAGGCTTTGAATAAATTGAAAGTCATCAGGTGTAAAAATTTCTACCATAATTGTTTCCTGTAAAGGGCAATACTATAGTCGAGTTTAAGTAATTCAACCTTTATTTTTAGAACTTTTCAACAAAAGAAAGACTTAATTTGCACCAGTGTAAAATATTATTTTTCAATCCTGAATAAATTTGTCGATAATTACAAGTAAGTAGTGTATGCTCTAAAATTAGCGGAGTTAAAGATAGATGAAAGAAAGTGAAAAAATTAAAGAAATTCTTCGTCTCGGTTCTGAACTGAATACAATTCAGGATGTGGACATTCTTCTAGAAAAAATTCTTCTTGAGGCCCGTAAATTTTTAGATGCTGATGCGGGGACTATCTATGTCAGGGAAGACGATGAACTGGTCTTCTCACATGCACAAAATGATACCCAGCAGTCAAAACTCCCTGAGGGGAAAAAGCTTATTTACAGTACCTTTACATTGCCTATAAATGAAAAATCTATTGCAGGATATGTCGCTTCAACCGGCGAGGCTCTCAATATCCAGGATGTCTATGATATCGGGGATGATACTCCGTATCATTTTGACCCCGCTTATGATAAAAAAGCAAAGTACACCACCAGATCCATGCTGACTGTACCCCTGAAGAACCTGACTGGGGATATCCATGGGGTGATTCAAATTATTAATTCTCTCGATTCTGATGGAAATATAACGGTTTTTACCGATGAAGATGAGCTCTATGTCTCTCATTTTGCCAGTTCTGCAAGTATGGTTCTTCAACGAGCACAGATGACCAGGGCCCTTGTGCTTCGTATGATTCAGATGGCCGAATTAAGAGACCCTAAAGAAACGGGGCCTCATGTTAATCGGGTAGCATCATATGCAGTGGAGATTTATGAAAAATGGGCTTATAACAGGGGAATTTCTGATGACGAAATTCAGAAAAACCGGGACGTTTTACGAATGGCCGCAATGCTGCATGATGTTGGGAAGGTAGCTATATCAGACACAATTTTGAAAAAGCCTGCCCGGTTTACTGAAGAAGAATTTGATATTATGAAGGGGCATACTTTTTTGGGGGCCCGGCTCTTTAGCAATAAGCAGTCTCGATTTGATGAAATATCAGCCCTGGTAGCGATGCAGCATCACGAAAACTGGGATGGCACTGGATATCCAGGTGTTGTTGATCCCGACAATGGAGAGGCGCTGGATAAAGACAGTAAAGGCAATCCTGCAATATTGAAAGGTGAAGAAATCAGTATCTTTGGGAGAATTGTCGCTCTGGCGGATGTTTTTGATGCCCTGTCTTCCCGGCGTGTATACAAAGAGGCCTGGACTGAAAATGATGTTCTTGAAGAGATTAAAAAGCTGAAGGGAACAAAGTTTGATCCTGAGCTGGTAGATGTCTTCTTTGATATACTCGATGTTCTTCGATCCATTCAGGTACGATACCCAGATAATAGCTGAAAATTTACCTGTGTAAATAGAGAAAATAGCGAAGGTCTATCTGTGTTTTTAGGCGGCATGTTTGTGCTTGTAGATGCAGCGGATCGGAGATTTTATGCTTTGGAGGTTTTTAAGTGGAAACTTTTTCTGTACGAACCGGCAGTCATGATGAACTGATTGACATAACTGCTGAGGTTCAAAACATTCTTCACAAAAATGGAACGACTGACGGCCTTTGCTGTGTATATACTCCTCATACGACCGCAGCAATAACCATAAATGAAAATGCTGACCCGGATGTTCAAAGAGACCTGCTGCTGGGTTTAAAACATTTTAAACTTGAGGAAGTTCCCTTCAGTCATATGGAAGGGAATTCGCCCTCTCATGTAAAATCTTCACTTTTTGGCTGTTCAGAGTTAGTAATAGTTGAAGGTGGTTCTCTTCGTCTCGGAACCTGGCAGGGTATTTATTTTTGTGAATTTGACGGACCACGGCAGCGGAAAGTTCATGTGCAAATTCTTCCGGGGTAGTATGAAAATTATTTATATTGCATCACCACTCGGATTCTCCGAAACAGGCAGATTTTTTTTATATGAAAAACTTATACCGGTAATTAAAAAAACTGGTTTTAGAGTACTGGACCCGTGGAAATTAACTGATGAGAAAAAAATCAAAGGAGTCACTCTAATTACATCATGGGAAGAGAGAAAAAAAGCCTGGGAAAAACTAAATGTCATCATCGGCAGAAATAATGTAGAGGCAATAAATTCATCTGATCTTCTTCTTGCTGTTCTTGATGGTACTGATATCGACAGCGGAACAGCTGCTGAAATCGGATATGCCTCAGCAAAGGATAAACTGATAATTGGTTACCGGGGTGACTTCAGACAGACTGGTGACAATGAGGGATCTATGATAAATCTGCAGGTGGAGTATTTTATTTCAAAAAACGGTGGGCAAATAGTCTCATCATTAGAAGAATTGGAAGTTTATTTAAAGAAGTATCTATAGCGGAAAAGGGAAATATCATGAAGAAAATTATTTCAACAGATCAGGCTCCGGGTGCAATTGGACCTTACTCGCAGGCAGTGGAAGCAGGCAATTTTATATTTATTTCCGGTCAGCTTGGATTAGGTGAGAAGACTGGGGAATTTATAGGGGCTTCTGTGGATCAACAGGCCCGAAAGGCCCTTGAAAATATCGGAGCAATTTTAAAGGCTGCGCATCTTTCTTTTAAAGATGTTGTTAAAGTAACAGTTCTACTTGCAGATATAAATGATTTTGCCAAGGTAAATGAAATCTATGGAGAATTTTTTATTGCTGATTATCCTGCCCGTGCTGCTTTTCAGGCTGCGGGGCTTCCTAAAGGCGCCCTGGTTGAAATTGAAGCAATAGCCTGTCGATAATAATTTTCAAGAAATCTCATCAGTCGTATCAGGAAAGATATCTTCCTGTGTGAATCCTTCATCACACTGGTTGAAGGGAAGCTTCAGGTGCTCATAGGCATGTGCTGTGGCCATTCTGCCCCGGGGAGTCCTTTTTAATAATCCAATCTGAACAAGGAATGGTTCATAAAAATCTTCAATTGTATCTGTTTCTTCGCCAACTGAAATAGCAATTGTTTTCAGGCCAACCGGACCGCCATTATACTTATCTATAATAGTATGAAGTATTTTCCGGTCCATATCATCAAGACCAAGGTCGTCAATATCGAGCTTTTCAAGGGCATATTTTGTTATATCAATATCAATACTGCTGTCTCCATGGACGATAGAAAAGTCAGCAACACGTTTTACAAGCCGGTTAACAATTCGGGGAGTCCTTCTTGATCGGCGGGCAATTTCCAGGGCAGCCGAATCAGAAATATTATTGCCGAGAATACGGGCTGAACGGGCAGCTATCACCTGTAGTTCATCGGGGGTATAATAATTTAGTCTCAGGGGTATGCCAAACCGGTCCCGAAGGGCAGAAGTCAGAAGGCCTGTTCGTGTTGTTGCACCCACAAGTGTAAAAGGGGCAAGGTTAATTTTTATACTTTTTGCACCGACCCCCTGACCGACTACAATATCAAGTGTTCTGTCCTCCATCGCGGGATAAAGAATCTCTTCTATAGCAGGAGAAAGGCGATGTATTTCATCGATAAAAAGAAGGTCGTTTTCTTCAATGCTTGTAAGAATTGATGCGAGATCACCGGCTTTATCAATTATGGGGGCAGAAGTCGCTTTAATGTTAACACCCAGCTCATGGGCAATAATGAACGCAAGGGTCGTCTTTCCTAGACCGGGGGGACCTGAGAGCAGGACATGGTCAAGAGGTTCGTTTCTTTTGCATGCAGAATCTATAAATACTTTTAGATTTTCTGTAATTTTTTTTTGCCCGATAAAGTCCTTCATGTGGGCAGGGCGAAGATTATTACCAGTGGTAAAATCATCCCCTTCTATCTTTCCAGTGCTTATAATTCGGGAGAGGTCATCCATAGATGCGTGGTTATTTTCCAGTTTTAAGCTTTTTAATGGTTTTTAAGATTGATTCAGGAGTTTTCATCTCAAGAATACTATTTCGAAGTTTCTCATCGCTCATCACTTTTGCAATATTAGCAAGAGTCTTAATGTGCTGAGTCAGCTTATTTTTTGGAACAAGGAGAAGAATTGCTATCCTGACCGGATTATTGTCAATTGAATCAAAATCGATACCTTTCTGGCTTATTGCCATAACTGCAACAATATCATTGACCCGTGATGTGGTACAATGCGGTATGGCAACGCCGTTTCCAATCCCGGTACTCATTGATTTTTCCCTTTCGACAAGCGCGACTTTGACACTATCGAGGTCTTCTTTGTTGATCTGCTTGTTCTTAACAGCGAGATCAATCATTTCATCGATGAGTTCCCAGCGGTTTTTTGACTTCGCCTTTATAATAATGCTGTTTTTTTTCAGGCTATCTACTAAGACCATATTTTTTCCTGTGTATGGATCCGAAAATTATCGGATCAAGGCAAATGTACTTTTTTCTTACTAATTAGTCAAGTCTATAAAAAAGAATGAAGAGAAATCAAATGCGTATTTCTGGCATGATAAAGGAAGATTTTCTGGAAATTGGCGGTAATATCAATTATTTACACTTTCATGGTAAACTTCCGTTTCGAAATTTTTTTACAAGCATTATATGCAGGAGCTTTGTTTTCCCCGTAACGTTCAGGCAAAAATGGACGCGGTTTTCACAAGGTTTAATCTGCGGGTTGATTGATTTAAATATATGCATCCCTTCAGATGAAAAAAGAGAAACGCTGGTCAATTCTATCATGTATCTATCCTGAAGGATTCATAACCGAGGACAAGGAAATACTGTATGCGGTCATAAAAATAGATTATCCTGTTATTAATTTCCAGTGTTGCATAAATATCGAGCACAGAGGATAAAATTTGTTTGCGGACAACCTGCATCCAGATAGCCTTGCGGCTCAGGGCCATTGCCTGAAGGAGCAGGGGAAGGGGTAACTGATCACCTGCGAGAGCAATGCCATTTTCAATAAATTCTTCAAGGCCCAGGGTGTCTGATTTTCTGTTCAGCCAGAAAAGTATACTTTTAAAAATATTCTGCTGAAGCCGCCTGAGGCCTTCTGTATGGTTAACCAGTTCTTTCATCGTTGATGTTATTTCTTGCAGCCATAATCCTGAAATTTCTTCATGATGCTTTTCAATCATTTCTTTCAGCAGCCTTGTCAGGAGATCAAGGTGAAGGTCAGTGTCGAGGGGAAGTTTTTTTTCATATTCAGGAAGGTATAGCTTCACCGAGTCGGCCAGATTCCAGAGATGGCGATATCGTTCTGTGTAAATAGTTACTGCTCGAGTGTTCGATTCCCAGGCAAGTTTTGGAATTTTTGAGATGGGGAAGTAAGAGGCCTCAATGGCATCATCTCCAGCCTGCAAGGGGCCTCCCGTACGGCGTACTTCATAGGCAACAATCACAAGGGGACCATAAAAATAATTATCAACAGTGTCAACATCAACAAGGCTGATAATTCCACCAGTTACCCCTGCTTCTTCTTCCAGTTCACGGAGGGCAGCTTCTTCCACCTTTTCTCCTGATTCGGCAAACCCCATGGGAAGACACCATTCTCCGCGATAGGGATCATTTTTTCGCTTAACGAGAAGAATGTTTCTTTTCTCGTCGACAACAATACAGCTTGCAACGGGAAGGGGATTTTCATAAAAAACTGTTTCACAGCTTGTGCATATACGTCGTGAACGGCCTTCAATTTCTTTTGTTGTGATACCAGATCCGCAATGGGGGCAGAATAGTTGTTCTTTTTTCATAATTTTGTCGCTCCAAAGTTACAGCGGAAAACCGCGTCATTTTTATTAAGAGTAATAGAGCCTTTTTCTTTTACGGTGTTGTATATTCGTTCTGCCAGGCAGGCTTCAATATCGAGTATCCTGTCAGGAAATCTGTTAACAACTTCCTTATAGAAAAGATGTTTTTTTTTGGCTATGTAATAAATGCAGTCATCGACAGTTTCACGATTGAAGTATAAATGATTTTCATAAAGAATACGGGAGACCCGGGGGAAGTGCTGCTGAAGAAGCTGAGTGCCATTTTCTGATGAAAAGGCCCTGAAGAGTTGGTTTATTAGAAATTCATCGGGTATTGAAATTTTTATTCGGGAGAGACAGGGAGGGAGCAGTCTTATCACCTCTTCAAGAGTATGGGCGCTGTGGGTAATTGCAAGAAAAATGCCTTCGGGAGCCAGTATCCGTGAGATCTCACCCGTTAGTTCAGGGAAAAAATATAGAGAATAGCTGGCGATAACAAGATCGTATGAACCGGCGGTCATATCTTTAATGCTTTCTGCCCGTGCATTTACAAACTTCCCTTTGTAGCCTGTTGCCCATATTGAATGGAGAAATGGATCATGATTGTTTTCTACAAGGTCGAGGCCGGTAATTGATGCCTGGTTATGGAGGCGATTCTTGAGCTTTTCTGCAAAGAATCCATATCCACATCCAAGTTCCAGGATATTTTTACAGGAAGTGAGGTCAAGTCCCTCAAGGGCAACATCACGTATGTCCCGCTTATTGGAAGAGTGCTGCTTGATAATATGTCGTGTCACAAAGAGGTCATAAATTTCCTGGTATGTTTCACGGATATCTTCCTCGGAAAAAAGATCCTGCATATTGTTTACCTCAATGTTAGTGTACCACTTAATGTGTATCTTCGTCAAGAGCCTCTGTCTTCCTTTCAAATACTGTTGACAGAGCCAACTTTTGAAAGTATTGTCATAGTATGGAGAATTACTATGAAAGAAATTAACGATGTACAATACCGAAAGCAGTTTGAAGATAAAATTATTGATTTTGACGAATTTGTTTTACTGGTGAAGCCGGGGAATAGAATTTTTCTTTCGAGCGGTCCTGCAGCGCCTGTTCAGACGATTATTGATCTGGTCAAATCAAAAAACCTCCATATCCAGGACCTTGAGATCATTCAATTGATAACCGTCCTCGAGGAAGAGAATAACTTTGATTTCTCAACAACCCGTTTCAGGCTGAGAACCTTTAATGTGGGTGAAAGTATAACCAGAGAGGTACAGGAGGGAAATGTTGATTTTATTCCGGCAAACCTGATTGAGATTCCTGCTATATTTTCAACTGGAGCCCTCAGTGTGGATATTGCAATTATACAGACAACACCTCCTGATGAACGCGGCTTCATGCGTCTCGGCATTGCTGTTGATGTAGCGAATCTTGTTATGAAAAAGGCAGATCTTGTTATTGCAGAGATAAATCCTAATGTGCCGGTTACCTATGGAGAAACAACAATCCATGCAGACCAGGTTGATTATATGATTGAAAGCTCTCATGAGATGATTGTACGGGAGCGGATGCCTGTTGATGCAACGCTGGACAGGATTGGATGGCATATCAGTAATCTTATTATGGACGGCGCAACGGTAGTTCTTCATGTTGGCAGAATTTTTGATGCAGTAGCATTTTATTTAAAAGATCGGAAAAATCTTGGCATACTGACCCATGTTATTTCAGATTGGGTTATGGACCTTATTGAATCAGGGGCTATCTCTCTCGAGCGGAACCGTTTTACCGGGGGCCTTATCACAACAAGCTACTGCTATGGTTCCAAAGAGCTTTATGAGTATATAGATCGCAACCCCTTGTTTGAATTTTATCCTATTGCATTGCTCGCTAATCCTTTCGTTATACGGCGGGTTAACCGGCTGGTGAGTATCATGAATGTTAAAAAGATTGATGTCACTGGTGAATCTGTAATATTTCATTCAGGGGATAACCTTCTTTCGGGATACGAGAGCAAGTTGAATTTCGCAGTTGGAGCAACATTCTCAAAAAAGGGGAAGGCCATTGTTGCCCTGCGGTCAGTTGACCAGAATGGGAAAAGCAACATTGTTCTTTCTCATGATGATGCCGATGCAAGCAGGGTTCGGTCAACACTGGGGGTAACCCGCTATGTAGTAACTGAGTATGGTGTAGCTAATCTCTTCGGTAAATCTGTCAGGGAACGACTTCTCGCTATGATTGATATTGCTCACCCGGATCATCGAGAAAGTCTTCTCTCTGAAGCGAAAGATTTTGGTTATGCTTACTCTGATCAGATCTATGTGAGTCAGCACGCAATGAATTATCCCTTTGATCTTGAGACTACCGCTATGTTTAAAAACGGTCTCGAGGTAAAGTTTCGACCCATAAAATCATCAGATGAAGATTCAATGCGACGGCTTTTTTATCAGTTTTCTGATGAAGCAAAATACTTCAGGTACTTTGTACGGAAACCGGTAATGCCACATAGAGAAATGCAGAAATATGTTAATATTGATTATACAACTATTCTTTCCATTGTCGGTATTGTCGAAAAGGATCGAAGTGAAAAGATTGTCGCCGAAGCGCGTTTTGCTTTTGATAAGCTCAATGATAATTTTGAGACTGCCTTTATTGTAGATGAACAGTACCAGGGCAAGGGGATTGCTACCTTTATGTTGAATTACCTGATACGTATTGCCAGGGAGCGTGACATCAGAGAACTGATTGCTTATGTTCTGCCAGAGAACCGGAGTATGATTAAGGTTTTTGATCGGGCCTGTGTACCGGCTGAAAAGGGCTTTGAAGACGGGGTAATGGTAAGAAGGCTTTATCCTCAACAGGCAGAATCATGTGAAGCTGAAACAGGAGAATAGATTTTATGAAACAAGAAGTGGCTTTGGGAGTTTCATGCGCCGCCCCTTAACTTTGGAAAAGGAAGTAAAGAAGTCTCTGCTGGTGAGTTCAAGAAATTTCCGATAGGGAGTTTCTTGAATATAAGCAAAAAATTCATTCAGTTCGTTCTCAAAATGATTGTCAAAATCCTTTCGTGAATGGCCATGGGCGGCTTTTCCCTTACTCATGCGGCGTATATCGCCATTAAAGTCGGGATTGATGTGGTACAGCTCGTGGAAAATGACTCTTAGTTTTTCCCGGGCATCGAGATCAAAGAATTTAGTCATGTAAAAAAAAATCAGGTATTTCTGCCTGACTTCGTCTCTTTTAACCGGGGGCATTTTATACCGCCGGCCGCGATAGGTAACCTGCTCAGCACCTCCTTCAAAGAAAAGTGGAACCAGCTTCCCGTAGATGCCGCCGCGGCTGTTTTTTCTATTCGATGCAATACATACAGTTATCCGGGATAGATCGAGAAAGCTGAAGAGCTGAACGTGTATTGAGATTTCCTGAATTATCAGGGTCAGCACATCGGTTAAATCAATGGAATCGTGTATGAGGGTTTTCTGGTTCATGGCTTTCAGTTGGTTTCGGCCATTGAAACCATCTCTTCAGCATGCTGAAGGGTTACTTCAGTAACTTTTTCTCCTGCAAGCATTCGGGCTATCTCACGGATTTTTTCTCTTCGCCCAAGGGGGCGCACGCCAGTTGTTATTCGATCACCGGACTTTCCTTTTTCAATGAAGTAATGACTGTCAGACAGGGCTGCTATTTGAGGAAGATGAGTAATCAACAGTACCTGTCTATTGCGCGCAAGGGACTTTAATTTTTTTCCTACAACATCTGCTGTCTGACCGCCTATTCCGGCGTCAACCTCATCGAAAATAAGGCTTTCGACAATGTCAGCTGAGAGGATTACATTTTTAATAGCCAGCATAATCCGTGACATCTCTCCTCCTGACGCAGCCTTACGGAGTTGGCGCAGCTCTTCTCCAGTATTTGCAGACATGAGAAATTCCACCCGGTCAAGGCCGTGGGGATAGAGAACGTATCGTTTATTATCTGCTTCTATGTCACCATCAGGGCTCAGTTCTCGTTTGATTGATACACGAAATTCAGTACCTCCCATGCCGAGGTCTGAAAGCTCTTTCATGACAAGCTGTTCAAGTTTTTGTGCCGATTCTTTTCGGGCTTCGGAGAGGGACAGGGCCTTTTCTTTAACTTCCTTCATTACTTTTTTTTCTTCGTCTTTGAGTCTTTCTATTTCTTCTTCGCTTGATGTTATCGCATGGAGTTCCCGGCGGGCTTTTTCTGCATAGTCAAGAATCTCATCAATTGAATCGCCATATTTCTTTTTTAGTGACGAAATAAAAGCGAGTCGTTCTTCGATCTGGTTGATTCTTTCCGGTGAAAAATCTATTCGTGTCCGGTACTCTCGAAGATAGACGGCTACGTCTTCGAGAGAATAAAAAGCTTCAGTGAGATTGGTCAACGTATTGGCAAGATCTGTATCGTATTCTGCAACTGATGAAAGGCTCTGTTCGGCTTTTTTTAATTGCTGAAAAACGCCTCCTTCACCACTGAGAAATTCGGCGGCGTGGTTTATTCCGGTAAAAAGTTTTTCAGCGTTGGCAAGAATGTTTGCTTCGCTTTTTAATTCGACTTCTTCTGATGGAATAAGTTCTGCGGCATCGATCTCTTTTATTGCAAAGGAATTATATTCGATACGGCGAAGTTTTTCCCGTTCATCGATTTCAAAGGAAGTTAATTTTTCACGTATGCGGCCCAGGTGGTCATGGAGCTTTCGGATATCATTAACTTCCTCTCCATGATTTCCAAAATTGTCGAGAAGTTCACGGTGTCTGGAAATTTTAGCTATATTCTGATGTTCATTCTGCCCGTGGATATCGAGAAGATATTCTGAAATATCCCGAACCTTTGAAAGAGGAACCTGGATGGTGTTGACGAAACAGCGTCCCTTACCGCTGGCATAGAGTTCCCGGCGAAGAACCATTATATCATCTTCATACTCAATGCCGTATTCATCGAGAAGTTTTTTTATGTGAGGTATGGTATTAATTTCAAAGGTACCTTCGAGGAATGCCTTTTCAAAGCCGCTTCGGATCATGTCCGTGGTCATTTTTTCACCGAGAACACCGGAAATTGCATCAATGAGAATTGATTTCCCCGCACCAGTCTCGCCGGTTAGGACATTTAATCCCTTCTTAAAGGAAATAGTAATATCTTCTATAATTACAAAATTTTTAATGCGTAATTCTGTCAGCATTTTTTGTTCCTGTGGTGATATTTATTGTCCCCAACTGAGTTTTTCCCTGAGGATGTCATAGTAGCTTTTTTCCGGGTGATGTACGAGTGTAACCCTGTATTTTGATAAACGGAAGAGAACTTCATCGTTTCCTTCAATGTGGATAGCTTGCTGTCCGTCTATTGTCAATAATAAATTTTTCAACTCCGTTTCTACGCGTGCTTTAAGGACGGATTCTGCTGGTATCAGCATGGGCCTGATACTGAGAGCGTGGGGGCAGACAGGAGTAAAAAGATAGGCATTTGAAATTTGAGGAGAGATGATTGGACCGCCTGCTGAGAGGGAATAAGCAGTAGACCCCGTGGGAGTTGAAATTATCAGACCGTCACCGGAATAATGATTAAGAAAACGACCGTTGATTTCAAGCCTGAGACTGATAGCTCGAGAAAAGGAACCCTTTGAAAGAACAGCATCGTTAAGGAAGAAAAGGGACCCTGACTCTTTGCCTTCATGGATATGTACTGCTTCAAAAAAAGAACGATAGCCTGTTTCAAGTTTATTATTCAAGGCCAGGGGAAGAAAATGTTCACATTCCCCGGGATTAAATTCGGTAAGAAATCCAAGGGTACCACGATTGATGCCGAATATAGGCTGACCAGTTTCAAGGAACATGCGTGCTGTCCTGAGAAAGGTTCCATCACCACCAATGGCGATGACAAGGTCTGCTTTTTGGGTAAAATCGTCTTGAGGTGCTATGTAGTTATACAGTCCATGCTGCCGGGCCAGATCATAATCAGGCAGCATAATCCCGGCATCATGCTCTTCTATCAGTGATATAAGATTATGGATTGTTTCCAGGGATGATTCATCTCCCGGGCGAAAGTTTATGGATACTATTTTTTTCATTTGCAGTTTTTATTGTTTTTTCGATTGTATTGCCGTATTGAGTCAGGAGTCAATTAAAAATCAACTTTTTACGAGTATGTATGAGTAATAAATATTCATATTTAGTCCTCATGAGAGAGATACGAATAAGAGAGGGAGGAAATGAAAAATTTTTTGAAATTAGTGAAAAAGCGCAAAAGAATCATACATTGCTGACAGTATACATCATATCTTCGTCTCTATCCAGGGGGCGAGCACAAGAAATTCCGGGTTCCTGAGATTTTCTTTATTATATTCAAGTGGCTTCATGTTTTCAAATTGAATCATGCGACACCCGGCTTCAGTTGCAATAGCATGGCCTGCGGCAGTATCCCATTCCATTGTTGGAGCAAGACGCGGATAGATATCAGCTGTGGCCTCTGCGACCAGACAGATTTTTAAAGAGCTGCCAGCGGATACGAGCGATATATCATTATATTTATTTTTAATCCTACTGATTAGTTGTTTTGTTTTTTCATTGAGATGAGATCTACTGGCAACAATTGAAACAGGTTTACTGTTTGTATGATGATTAACAGGTGCTCTGATAATTACAGCATTTTTAGTTATTGAATCATTTGAAGCTGTTGCAGAAAATTCAGCTGCTTCTCCCGTGGTGAGTTTAACTTTTCGTGCCCCTTCCCCCTCTGATGCATAATAGAGAATTTGTTGGACTGGAAGATAGATCACACCCAGTACAGGCTTGCCATTTTCAACCAGCGCTATGTTTACGGTAAATTCTCCATTGCGATTTATGAACTCCTTTGTTCCGTCAAGAGGATCGATAATCCACAGGCGGGTCCAGTTTTTTCGTTCCCTGTACGGCAGGTGAGAACCTTCCTCACTTAAGACAGGAATCCCGAAGTTTCCTTCGTCAATTATTTCAGTGATTATCCTGTGAGATTCTGAATCCGCAATGGTCAGGGGTGAATCGTCAGATTTGTAATCGATTGTATAATCTTCCCCCTTATTATAAATTTCAAGGATTTTCTGACCTGCCTGTAAACTTGCCTTTATTGAGTATTGTAATAACGATTTCATGTTTCCCTGAGATCTCCAATAAAATTAACCCGCTATAATGCAGGTTGTAATGGTGTGGGATTTACGAGAGCTTTAACCCAAGGAGCGCCTGCATCGTTTTATCAACTGAATTGGCAAGGGCATCCAGGTTGTAGCCGCCTTCGAGGAAAGCAATGAGCCGACCGTTGCAGAACTTGTCCGCTGCTTCCATAAGCAGTGAAGTCATTTCATAAAAACAACCCGTGGTAAGGTTAATCGAAGACAGGGGATCAGCCCGGTGAGCGTCGTAGCCTGCTGAGACCAGGATAATATCCGGTTTGAAGCTTTCAAGTTCAGGAAGTATTCTTGAATGAAAGGTATTGAGATACTGACTGTCGCCATCCCCTGGGCTCATGGGAAGGTTGAGGGTAAAGCCTTCCCCTTTTCCCGTGCCGCGTTCATGAATGGCTCCGGTCCCGGGAAAGTGGGGAAATTGATGAAGGCTCATATAATAGACTGAATCATCTTCGTAAAATGAATGCTGCGTTCCATTCCCATGATGCACATCCCAGTCAATAATTGCTATTTTTTCGTAAAGGAAGGTTTTTTTCAGGTATGCTGCGGCTATAGCAATATTATTAAAAAGACAGAATCCCTCGGCATAGTCTTTCTCTGCGTGATGTCCCGGGGGTCTGATAGCGCAGAAGGCGTTTTTTACCGTGCCTGCACCGATGAGATCACAGACGGCAACAGCTCCTCCAACGGCCATAAGGGCGGCTTTATAAGAATCACGGGAGACAGCTGTATCCATAGTATCGATATACGGGGCCCCTGATTCGATTTCTCTTTGAATTCGCTGGATATAAGAGGGGACATGTATTGCTTCGATTATTTCAATGGCTGGTTCTTCAGGTGAAACAAGAAGGAGTTCTTTATAGAAGGGAGCAGAGGAGATTCTTTTGTTTACGGCAAGGAGCCGTTCAGGGCATTCAGGATGATCCCAGCCTGTCTCATGGTTAAGATAAATATCATCATATAAATATGCAGTCTTCATTTTGAGTATCTCACTCTATTACTGCCACTATAAAGTATCATTAAGTATAGTATTCTACTTTATAGGAAAAATGTCAATAAATGTTTAAATTTTTATATCCCCGGGGTTCTTGTATGTGTAAATATCTCGATAATAATTATTAAATACAAATAAGTTGGTAAATTGAGTGCATTATTACTGTAAAGACTAAAAATGTATTTACAAAATTAATTTATATATCACTATTTATTTTTATAAATAAACTGATAAGGAACCGTAGAAACCAGCTTCTTCCTTCCCGCTGCAAAAAAATTATGATAATCCGATTATTTTACAAATTATCAGCAAAAATATCCTTTGGTTTTGCAATAGCCTTGTTCTCAACTACAGGTTCATGGATAGCAGCATTTTATGGTTTTTATCTTTTTTATGCGATAGTACCCGCCAGAAATAATAATGATATGTTTTTCTTTCTTCTGGTTCTCCTGATAGGAACAACTATTGCAGTGATTTCACATTTGATTCACTATGGGGCTCTCCACCGCTTTGGATTTTCAGGCCTCTCCTCATCAATACGCTTTTTGAATACCTATCTGACAGGGAGCAGAATTTACAATAACCACCAGGAAATGGATAGTACAACTCTACAGGGACTCTATAATGCACTTATTTCTCTTCCTATGAAGAATCTGATTGCTGCTACTATCTATACTATAATTGTAATTATCCAGCTTACAGTTGCTGTTATATTATATGAAAAAGATATCAGCGCAATAGGTCCTATTGTTCTCGGAGGTGTCTTTGCATCCTTGATTATAGGCTATTTTACCTTTAATATTACAGAATACCTGATCGGAGGATTTAAGGAGCGTCTTGAAAGTCTCCTTTTTTACCGAATACGAACCCTCAATACCCGGTTTTTTATGAGTTTCAAATATAAATCTTTTTTAACACTGCTTCTTGTTTTACTCAGCATGATAATTCTTACCGTTCTGGTGCGTTACAGCAGAAAACCGATGATGCAGATATTTATTTTTATCGCTCTCAGTTTCCTGGCGATAGGTTTCTTAATATACCTTTCCAATAATACCATGGTTCTGGCGCTGACAAAAATAAACAGGGCCACGAAGAATCTTGCCGCCGGGGGAAACGGTCTTTACTTCCCGTCTTTCTCAGACAGGGAGCTGGTATCATTTTCAAAGCATTACAATAATGCAGCCATTGAGATTAATGAAATAAGGGCTAATCTTGAAAGAAAAGTACGGGAACGAACTGAAGAATTAAAGAATGCATATGACCGGCTCAATACAGCCTACAGCCAGACACAGGCTGATCTCCTCCTGGCAAAAAAGATTCAAAACAGAGTTCTTTCTAAAACCATTAAGAAAAAGCAGGGTATAGAATGCCATATTCACTACTATCCGATGAATGAAGTCGGTGGTGATATCTATGATGTCATTGAAGTGGAAAAGGGCCTTTACCGGATATTTCTTGCTGATGCTGCGGGACATGGAATTCAGGCGGCCCTGGTTACAATGATCATTAAAGGAGAGTACGAGAAAGTAAAGCATTACAAAAAGATAAATGTTTTACTGGAAAACCTGAATAATTCATTTATTGAACTGTATGAATCCCTGAATGTATTTTTTTCATGTTTTGTCGTAGATATAGACCTGAATAATGGCCATATTGTTTATTCTTCAGCAGGACATCCTGATCAGTATTTAATAAAGGAAGATTCTATCGAAAAACTTTCTCATACCGGAAAGCTGGTTGGCATTCTGCCTGATGCAGGGTACACAACTAAACGGGAAAAGATTTCAAAGGGTGACCGGATATTTATTTTCACCGATGGTCTTTATGAAGAATTTAATCGTGAGGAAGTGGAATTTGGAGAAAAAAGGCTTTATGATATTATAGAAAAGTATAAAAAAGAAAAAACAACTGTTATCATAACGACACTCCTTGAAGCCCTGGCACATCATATCGGATTTAGTAATAAGCTGTCGGTGTATGATGACATAACTCTCATTGGTATAGACATCGAGTAATGAAAAACACTAATTTGGCGAGAAAGGAATCTACAACTGGAATTATTTTCCGTTATGGGATAATCCTGGCAATATGCATTATTCTCCTGAACTCCCTTTATATTCATTTCCTCCAGGGGTCTTTGGAAAGGGGACAGGTTTTTTCGTTACTTGCCGGTCTTGCATTGTTTTCATTGATGTTTTTTTTCGCAGGCACAAAAAATTTTAAAGTTCGACTCTCGGTATCCGTTTCCTTACTGATGATGACTCTGGGGGGCATAATCCTGCTGCAGGCTGTGTTGACGGGCATGAAGACGTCACGTGAAACGGGCTTTTTGTTTTTTACAATACTGATTTTTATATGCTACAGTATTCCCCGGTTTCCCTGGAGGGCTGCGCTTACTACAGCCCTCTTGATGACCAGTATTTATGTTATCGGTGCATCTTTTATCGCGGCACCAGCTTCAAGTATCTTTGGTACGGTATGGGGAGTTTTTTCCAATGACGGCTGGCTTCTTGCTATAGTACATGCTACCGGTCTCTTTGTGGCAAAAACCAGGGATTTTTTATTTTCCAGAGATGATAAATTCTACAGTGATCTTGTCTCAGCTCATAGAAGTCTCAGGTTCAGCTATGAGACGGTACAAAAAGATCTACAAATGGCAAAAATAATACAAAAAAATATTTTGCCTCCCGAGGATCTGTCTATTGATGGCCTCGACATAAAAACTCACTACCTTCCCTTTCGTGAAGTAAGTGGCGATATCTATGACATCAATGAGATAACTCCCGGGTATGTACGAATTTTTCTTGCTGATGCCCCAGGCCACGGCATTCAGGCTGCACTGATCACTATGATTATCAGGAGTGAGTATGAAAAGCTGAAGCGTGATGCAGGGGATCCTTCTGAAGTACTGAAGGCATTAAATAGAAATTTTATTCAGTCTTATGAGTCTCTTGAAAATTATTTTTCATCTATTATTGTTGATATCGATATTACTAACAAAAAACTTTTATATGCATCTGCTGGACATCCAGAGCAGGTTTTGATACAAAACAAGAAGCTTGTTCCCCTTCCGGCGACAGGAATACTTGCGGGAGACCTCTTTGAGTCAGATTATAAACTTGAAGAATTTATTTTTAATCATGGTGACAAGGTTCTTCTTTTTACCGATGGGCTGTATGAGCGAATGAATGAAGACATGGAAAAATCAGTAAAAAGAGTCATTCTTTCGGCCCTTGAAAGCAGCCGAATGTATCATGTCAGAGATCTCTTTGCATCCCTTATTGAAACCCTTGAGAAATATCACAGGGACCGGGTTCTCGATTCACGGCATGATGATTTAACCCTCATTGCTATTGAACGGAGAGACGGAGAGAGCTAAAGACTATGAAACTGCTGCATACCTCTGACTGGCATCTTGGACGGGTACTCCATGAACAGTCCCTTCTTGAAGACCAGCATTATATTCTTACCCGGATTCTGGATATATTAAAAAATGAACCCCATGACGGGCTTCTTGTAGCAGGAGATGTCTATGACCGCACTCTCCCTTCAGCCGATGCGGTGAGCCTGCTCAGCTGGTTTCTTTCGTCTCTCAAGGAATTTTCTGATATACCGGTGATAATTATTCCGGGGAATCATGACAGCTCAAGGCGCCTCTCCTATTGTTCCGATATTCTGGCGGCTTCAAACCTTCATATCTGGGGCAGCATCGAAGATGTGGGTCAGCCTCTTATTCTCAGTGCCGGAGATGAAAAAGCAGCTTTTTTCCCCATCCCCTTTCTCGACCAGGGAAGCTTTTATATTGAAGAAAAACCGGTTCGCGATCATGAAGCTGCAATGATAGAGGCGATGTCCCGGATAGACGTGAGAGATACCGGCGACCTTCCGCGGATATGTATTGCCCACTGTTTTGTCAGCAATGGGAGCGTTTCAGATTCAGAACGGAGTGTTGTAGGGGGTTCTGCATCGGTAAGCCCTGATCTATTCCAGCCTTTTGACTATGCCGCCCTGGGGCACCTCCACCGGCCCCAGGAAGCGGGTGAACGGGCCGCTTACAGTGGTTCCATCCTGAAATATTCTTTTTCTGAGTATAATGATGTAAAGGAAGTACGATCGGTAGAAATTGAAAAAGGGAGCCTGAAGGTGAACCCGATACCCCTTTTACCCCGCCGTGACATGGTGAGATTGAAAGGAAGTTTTTCCAGCCTTCTCGATTCCGACAAATTTTCTTCATACAGGGAAGATTATATTGAGGCTGAACTGACCGATTCGCTGCTGATAAGCAATGCCATGGCCACTCTGAGGAAACGTTTTCCCTGGATACTTTCAGTGAAACAACAGCCTCCGACGGTAGAAGAACGGGGGGAAGGTGAAATAGATATCAGCGATACGAAGCGTAGCCTGGAAGATGATTTTAATGTATTTCATCAGTATCTTTATGGAGAAGAAGCGGCTGCAGAAAAGAAGAAACTCTTTTTGAATCTGGGCAAAGAAGGTGAAAAAGAGTGAGGCCACTGAAACTGACAATCCAGGGATTCGGACCTTTCAGGGAAAAACAGGAGGTCCTGTTTCACGAAGAAGCAGACTTCCTGCTTATAACCGGAAAAACCGGTTCAGGTAAAACAACTATTTTTGATGCCATCATGTTCGCTCTTTACGGCAGACTTCCCGGCACGCGGGAAGAGAACTCTATCGTGTGTAGTCTTCTTGAGGCGGGAGAGGTGCCATTTGTCGAACTGGAATTTTTGATTCGCGGAAAGGTGTATCGGGTCTACCGGCAGCCTGCCTACATTCGGCCTTCACTGCGGAAGAAAAATTCTTTCACCCGTGAGCAGGCAATGGTTCAGCTCCTGGTGCGGGAAAAGGAAGAATGGGCGAGCAGCGAGGGAACGATAACCGAAATAAATGAATTTCTTCAGGAAATTCTCAGGCTTTCAGAAGATGAGTTTTCCCGGATTGTTCTGCTTCCACAGGGTGAATTTCAGAAATTTTTAATGGCGGAAACCCAGGAGAAACGGGCCCTTTTGCAGAAAATTTTTCCAACAGAAAAACATGAATCCGTAGCGGCAATGGCGAAGGAAATGAAGAATGCCCGCCAGCATGAGCTCAAAGCCCTTAAGGATCAACTTGATGTCCTTCTTGAAGAATTTGACCCTGATGGTTTTGACGATGAAGAAAGGAAACGTAAGGCAGAGAAGACAGCTGAGGAAAATGCCTGCAAAACGCTGCAGAAAGACCTTGAAGAGCAGAAGGTCCTGATTGCTGAAAATCAAAAAATCTTCGATGATTTTCTTCTCCTTGATAAAAAAACCAGTGAAGCAAAAGGGCTTTCTAACCGGGCTGCTGAGATTGCAGAGACAGAAGTGCAGCTGAAAAAGGGACGGGAAGGAGAACTGCTTTTTCCTGTACTGGACGAGCATGTGCGTCTGAAGGAAACCCTTGATGTGGCCCTCCAGTCAATAGATGAGACAGAGAAGAACCGCAAAGAATCGGAAAAGAGCCTCATACACTTTGAAAAAGCATACCTTAAGCTGCCTGTAGTGGAAGAGAAACTTTTACAAAAAAGGGAGCTTCTCAGTGTATTGAAAAACCTGCTGCCGAAGGCGGAAGAGTTTAAAAAGAAAAATGAAATGCTTGCGGGTCAATTGGAATTTGGTAAGAAGCTGAAAAGCATTCATGATAATCTGCGAAAAGCAGAGAATTCTCTTGAAAGTCAGATTAGTTCTTTGAAGGAGTATCTGAAAGATCAGCAAAAAAACGATGAAAAGATCAAAGAAAATCTTCTTGATCTTGCAGGGCTTCGAGAGACTCTGAAGCAGGCCCGGGACCTGGAGGAACTCCAGGAAAAACTTACTATATCGAAAACAGAACTTTCAAGTAAGGAAAAACTGCTGGCAGTAAATAGTGAAACAGTTAGTTGTAATGAGAAAAAAGTTGCTGGTCTGAAAAAGAAACACGATGCCGCGGCTGCAGCGCATCTCGCGTCAGATCTTCGCGAAGGGGTCCCCTGCCCTGTCTGCGGTTCTTTGTCTCATCCCCGGCCGGCTGAGGTAGATGATGCGGGCTTTCGGGAGACTGAACAGCTTGAGGCGGCAGAAAATAATCTTCGTCTCTCCCTGAATGAAGAGGTCCGTTTAACCGAGATAATTAAACAGCTCAAGACTCAGATTGCATCCTTGGAAAAAGATAAGGCATATGGTTCAACAAAGGAAACTGCATCGGCTCTATTTGAAAAGATTCAGTTTATGGAGAAGGAAAGCGTTTTTCTTGAAAAAGAATCCCGGGAGATGCATAAAAAGAGAGAAGAGCTAAATGATCTTGAAAAAAAGATAGCTCCGATCAGGGAGGAACTGAAGGATCAGCAGAATGGTCTCCTCGCTGCCCGGGCGGACTACACAGAAGTAAAAACGGAAGTGGACCTTCTGAAAAAAGAACTTGGAAAACACAGCGATGTTAATGGTGAGATAAAAGCCCTTAAGGAAAAAATAAAAGAGGAAGAAAATGCAATACTGGCCGCGAGAAAAAATTTCCAGGATGGAGAAAAACTGCTGAAAGAAATAAATGGCCGTCTTGCTGTTCAGAAGGAAGAAGCAAAAAAATCGAAGATTACTCTTGATTCACGTCACAAAAACCTTTTGAAGCGGATTGAAAAAACTTCCTTTCAATCAATCGAAGAGCTTGAAGCCCTTCGAAAAATAAACCTTCCCCTGGAAAACCTTGAGAATAAAATTAACCAGTACCGGGAAGCTGTGACCACGGTTCATGCTGATATCACCGCCCTGAAAAAACGTGTCGTAGGAAAAAAACGACCTGACACTGCATTGATGCAGAAGGCCTACGATACCCTTTCAAAAGAACTGTCAGTCAGAGAGGAGAAGCGACGTGGAGCTGATATTGCCCTTAGGGATATTCAGGAGAATAAAAAGAGTTTCAAACGCCTGAAGAAGGATATTGGAAGCAAATCAAAAAATGCGGATATGCTGATCGAACTGGCAGATGATCTGAATGGAAAAAATTCAAAGAATATTAATTTTCAGAATTTTATACTCGGGGCCTACCTGCGGGAGGTGACACGGTACGCGACAGAGCGATTCAGCCGGATGAGCAGCGGGCGTTACAGCATTTGCGTAAACGAAGAGATAGAACACAGGGGCCGGCAGACGGGCCTTGAGCTCGATGTCTTTGATGCCTTCAGCGGTAAACTGCGAAGCGTGAAAACCCTTTCGGGAGGCGAGAAGTTTCTAGCGGCAATTAGTCTCTCCCTGGGGCTTGCAGATGTAATACAGGAGCGCTCCGGGGGTATTGAACTGGATGCAATCTTTATAGATGAGGGCTTTGGTTCACTTGATGAAGAGTCCCTCGATCTGGCACTGACTATTCTTGATGAAATCCGCCATAACAGGCTGGTGGGGATTATCTCCCATGTTGCTGAATTGAGAAACAGGATTCCCGGTCAGCTCCAGGTTGTCAAGGAGGCCTCGGGCTCACAGATCGTTTCGTAAAACAGAGCGTTCATGCCCCATTATTATCATGATTCTACAGGTCAATTTCGAGTACAATGGGAGCATGATCTGACCCCAGTACTTCGGGGAGAATATATGCATTTTTTAGATTTTTTTTAAGATCCGGGGAGACACAGAAGTAATCGATACGCCATCCGATATTCTTCGCCCGGGCCCCACCCATGTAGCTCCACCAGGAATAATGCCCCCCTTCAGATTCAAATTCCCTGAAGGTGTCGATGAATCCCGCGTCTACGATATTATCAAAGCCCTCCCGTTCTTCATCCGTGAAGCCCGCGTTCTTATGGTTGTTTGCCGGGCGGGCAAGGTCGATTTCTTTATGGGCAACATTCAAATCCCCGCAGAAAATCAGGGGCTTGTTTCCCGCAAGGGACTTCAGGTAACTGAGAAAATCTTTGTCCCATTCTCCTGACCGGTAATCGAGGCGTTCAAGACCCCTTTTGGCATTCGGCACGTAGACATTTACCAAGTTGGCGGGACCGAGATCAAGGGTTATTACTCTTCCTTCTTTATCATGCTTTTCAATGTTGATATCATTAATCACAGCGGCTGCTTTATGTTTTGAAAAAACTGCTGTCCCGGAGTAGCCTTTTTTTTCAGCCCAGTTCCAGTAGCGGTGCGGATATGCCGGGAGGTCGAGTTCAACCTGTTCGGGCATCGCCTTGGTCTCCTGAAGGCATATGATATCCGGGTCTTCCTTTTCAAGAAATTCGAGAAAGCCCTTTTTGATAACTGCCCGTATGCCGTTTACGTTCCAGGAGATAATTTTCATTTTTCACTCTGTATTTTTTTTGAAATTTAAGAAGAGAATGCGAGGCCCTGCACTCTCTCCATTGTTGAAGAAACAGTAGGGCCATCAAGGGGAGCGTCAAGATAAAAATCATTAACTACCGGGGAAAATTGCTGTTGCAATCCTGCAGCGGGCTGTATGGTATGTCTCTTGATAAAAGGAAGGAATGATGAAAGAATATTTCGGATCAGAGGGTTACCTTGCCGAAGCGATCAGCGGTTTTGAGCATCGGAAGGAGCAGGAGCAGATGGCGAGCTTTATCCTCGAGCGTCTGGTTGAGCAGGAAAATAGTATCGTTGAAGCAGGGACTGGCACGGGTAAAACCCTCGCGTATCTGATTCCCGCACTTATTTATGCCACTGAGAGTGAAAAAAAAGTTTCTGTTACCACTGAGACGAAAGCCCTGCAGAAGCAGCTTCTTGACAAGGATCTACCCCTGGTGAAAGAGATTTTCAGCCGGTATCTTGAAAAGGATATCTCCTTTGCTCTCTGCCTCGGAAGCGCCAACTATCCGTGCCGCCGCCGCTATGAAACCGTCTTGAAAAGGGGCACCCTTGAGAAAGCGGATATTCAAAAGCTTACCAGGCTCGGCAGTATGTTTAAAGAAGAGCGTCCCTTTTCACGCTTTGATCTTCGTATTTCGAATAAGCTCTGGGCTCAGGTCTGCCGGGAACCCGATGGCTGTAATTCCTTCCGCTGCATGTATGCCTCGGGATGTGCCTACCAGATGGCCCGAAAGGAATGGCAGGAGGCCGATCTCCTGGTGATGAACCATTATCTTTTTTTTACTAATATTTCTTCCGGCAAGGTTTTTCTTCCTGAAACCGATGTGGTAGTTTTTGATGAAGCCCACAGCATCGAGGATATTGCGGCTTCCCAGCTCGGCTTTGCCCTCTCCCTTGACATGCTGAGCGAGATTATGGACCGTTTTTACCGGAAGACACGCCGTTCGTCTCTCCTGATGAATATTAGAAAGGAAGAAGAAAAGCGCCGTGCCCTTGAACTCTTTGAAAAGATTGTAAAGGAAGGGGGAAGTTATTTTGAAAAGATACGTTCCCTCTTTCCCCGAAACGATATGCAGCTGCGGCTGCGGAAGGCGGCTCCTTACGGAGAGTCGCTGGTTGCCCTTTGTAAAAATTTCCTTCAGCTTCTCGCCGATGCGGAAGATGACTTTGATGAGGAATATCTAAAACTGGAATTTGATATTGCCCGGGGGCGCCTTTTTGTCTTTTCTGAAAACCTGACACATTTTGTTTTTCAGAATCTTGATAATCATGTCTACTGGATTGAACGGAGCAGCAGGGATCTTCTCGGTTCTGTGGTTGTTCGGTCTCAACCGATACAGGTTGCTGATATCATGAGACGTGAAGTGATAGAGCATTATGATGCAGCGGTTTTTGTGTCTGCGACCCTTGCGGTGAAGGGTGACTTCTCGTATATGGCGGGGCGTCTCGGCCTTGATAGACCGGTAGGTCTTGCTCTTCCCTCTTCCTTTGATTATCGTTCACAATCGGTGCTTTTTCTGGGGAAAGAGATGGTCCAGCCGGGGGATGATCACTATATTCACCAGGCAGCTGAAGCGGCAGCCGAAGTGATTGCTTTAACCGGAGGTAATTGCCTGATGCTGTTTACCTCGTACCGGATGCTTGAAGATGTACGGGGTGTCCTTGGTGACCTGGTTGAAAACCGCCTTTATTCCCAGGGCGAGCTGACTTCCTCTGAGGCGATGGAATATTATCTTGACGATGACGGGGCGGTTCTTCTTGGTACCCATAGTTTCTGGCAGGGAATAGACCTGCCGGGAGACCTCCTGCGGGGGGTTATCATGATGCGTCTTCCCTTTTCTGTTCCCGATTCGCCTCCAGTCCAGGCCCGTGTTGAGTCCCTGAAACAGAGGGGGCTGAATCCCTTTATGTCGTACCAGGTTCCCGAGGCGGTCATAAAATTTAAACAGGGCTTCGGGCGTCTCATTCGAAGCAGCCGGGATGTGGGAATTGTTGCGGTTCTTGACTCACGTATTGTTACAAAGCCCTATGGACGCTACTTTCTTAATTCCCTTCCCCCTGCGACGGTTACTGCCCGGTTTGATGAGGCAAAGGAAAAGTACAGGGAGATAATCCGCTAAAGATTTTTATCTGACTCCCGGGAATGAGCTGACATACTCAATTTTGAAATCGGGAAAGGAAGAAACAAACTGCACCTTAAAGTCAGGGAATGAATCAACAAACTGCCATTCGCCGCAATCATCTGGAAAGGAAGAAACTTTTTTTACCTTCAGGTCGGGGAAACTGCTGACAACCTGCACCTTGAAGTCAGGGAAACTGTTCACTACCTGAACCTTCCCGTAGAGTTTTTTCCCGTTAAAGGTACATGAACTGCTGACCTTTCCACCGGACCAGGCAATGGTGGCAAAGGAAATTACCAGTATAGAAGCGGCAAACAGTATCTTTTTCATTGAGAGACCTCCATCGTTCAAAGAAATTATTTATGCACCATATCATGAAGGATAAATTTCAGCAACGATTTTAAATTTCACATTTCTGAAGACATAGAAACAGTTGACAGGGCTCTTCTCTATTGGAAAACTATGCGCATATCGAATAAGGACAGGTGGACTATGGGATACGAAACTATTACATTTGAAACCCCCGAAGAGGGAATTGCTTTATTAACATTGAACAGGCCGCAGGCCTATAATGCAGTAAGCATGCTGATGATGGAAGAGCTGGAAGACTTCTGGCGTGAACGTCTTTATGATCTTGATGTCAAGGTTGTGGTCATTCGCGGTGCGGGCGAGAAGGGTTTCTGTGCGGGCCTTGACCTGAAGGATACGGCGGAACATGTTCCGAAGATGAGTACTCCCGAGTTTTACCGCTTCCAGGCGCGTCTGGCACGGATCAATCTTCATATGAGACGGGCACCCCAGCCTATAATTGCGGCGGTTCATGGTGCAGCTGCTGGCCAGGGATTCAGTTTTGCTCTTGCCTCGGATATCAGGATCATTTCACCTGATGCCCGTTTTTGTGCCGCCTATATTAACATCGGCCTTGGCGGTGCTGATATGACCTGCAGTTATTTCCTTCCCCGGATGATCGGCGCCGGCCGGGCTTATGAGTTCATGTATACGGGAGAATTTATGAGTTCCGATGACGCGATGAACCTGGGACTGGTCAGCAAGATTGTTCCGAAGGAAGACCTCCTTGAGGGTGCTATGGGGTATGCCCGTAAAATGATGACAAAAAACCATATGGCCCTTCGCCTGACAAAGGAAGCAATTAATATAAATCTTGATGCCGGGGGGCTTGAAGCCGCTATCAATATTGAAGATCGAAACCAGACGCTTCTTGCCCTGGGAACCCTGATGCAGAAAAAGTAAAATCCGGGCCGGCCCGCCTGGGCCGGCATGGTTCCTCTTCCTTTTTTACCTTGACCATCTTCAGAATATGCTATATTCTTCATATTGACTCCAGAGTGAAGGATAGAGAAATGTATAAACAAAAAATAATTGCTGTTGTAATTCTGCTTCTTGCCGGTACGGGAATTCTCCTTGGTCAATACCACCGGGGTTCTTATGGGAAAAAACTGCTTTTGATTCCACGACAGGATTCAAAAGATCTGCCAAAAACTAAAAAATTCAGGATACTCCGGTCAATTGGAAAAGATACGCATATTGCAGTTTTTGACATGAATTCAATAATGTTTTATATAGACAGGGACAATACCACAGAAGACTCAATTGATGGTATCTATCGTTTTGATCCCTGGGACACAAAAGTATTAAAGCGCCTGGAGAATCCATTTGCACCAGGGAAATTTAGCGAACTTAAGGCTGATATTATAAAAAAAGGACTGAAGAAAGATTATGCATCCTTCAGTTTTCCGGGTCTGGATTATTTTATTTCCTATTGTAAAAAGAAGAAATATAGTCTCACTACACGCGGTTCGGGGTTTCTGGTACAGATTAAAGATCCAGACAGCTCCCGTAACAGGGCAGCCATGGGACTGCATAAAGAGAAAAAAAAGCTGACGATTAAAACTAATTTTAGTCCTGGCACCCGGGGTGGGACAGGGATTATTTATCCTGTACATGTTCTCAATACCCAGGACCCGACAGTCCTCCGCCTTATTAATGAAGGTTCGGCTTCCCTTCAGAGTATCCTCAAGGGAAGGAAGTAACCACCCTACTCCGGGGCCTTCAGCGGGTTGAAATACCTGATAATCGCCGGGAGTATCAGCAGGTCCCCTATCAGGGCTGCAAGCATGGAAAAAGCTGTCAGTGCCCCGAAGGTCTGGGTCGGCCGTACTGTTCCCAGAATCAGTACCAGGAAACCACAGGAGAGGACAAGGGACGTAATGATGATTGGTTTTCCTACATCCTGAAAGGCTTTTTGAAGGGCTTCCCTGTTTCCCATTCCTCCGGTAATATTCCTCCGGTACCAGGTTATAAAGTGGATCGTATCATCAACCGCTATTCCGATTACAACACTGGCAATCATAATAGTTGCTACATCGAGGGGGATGTTGAACCAGCCCATGACTCCCATGGTCATCATGATGGGGAAGAGATTCGGTATCATGCTGATAATAGTCAGGGGGATACTGCGGCAGACAAAATACATCATTACCAGTATTATAGCAAAGGCTACAAGAAATGATCTGATCTGGCTGTTTTGCAGATTTTCTCCCATGGTGAGATAAAGAGGAGATAGTCCGGTAAATTTATATGTAAAATGCTCACCAAGGGTTTCACTCATATATTTTTTCACCATTATCTCATACTTTTCAGCTAACTGGTTTGAGCCCCAATGGGACTGGAAGGATATCCTCGCTTCAAGGCGGTCTGGTGCTACTACCCTGTCAAGAACGTCCGACTCCCCTACTTCGTAATAGTCAAGGATGTCCATTCGTTTTTCCGGAATGCGATACCATGCCTGTTTTCCCTTGTTGAAAGCCTGGTGGATTTCTTTAAAGTAGTCGGCCAGAGAGAATGCTGAAGAGAAGTGGTCCATGTCATGAAGAAGGTCTTTCTGAATTTTACTGAGAAGTTTCAGGCTGTCGGGATGAGTGAAGTCGTGGTTTGCATCTTTTGCCTGGATCAGCATAACAAAGGGAATAGTGCCTCCGAGGTTCTCATCGATAAAGAGGATGTCTTTTTTCAACTGAATATGTTCTGGCATATAACTGGCAAAGTTTGTTTCAAACCTGAGGCGTGACATACCCCATATGGTTAAGGTAGTTAATATAATAAAGGCAATTAAAATGGGACGGTAATGGGTCGTAGTAATTTCTCCTGTACGGGAAAGGTATTTGTAAATTACACCGGTATTTTCAGAGAGAACAGGTTTTAATGAATCCTTTGTTTCTTCCTTTTTTGAGAGTCTTTTTGACATGAGCATCAAAAATGAAGGAAGCATCGTTATAGTCAGGAAAAAGGCAACCATTACACCAATAGAAGTAAAGATGCCGACTATCTTTGGGGGCCGTATGGTGGCTGTAATGAAGGAGAAGAAACCGATACCGGTAGTCACACTGGTGAAGAAGCAGGGGAGCCATACCGCCTTCAGGGCTGTCAGTACCGCTTCTCCATGACGGTTGCCGTTTGTCAGAAATGTCTCCCGGTAATGGGAAAGCAAGTGGATGGAGTCCGCAACCGAAATCGCCAGAAGAACCGGGGGGATAATAACCGTCGACATGTTCAGGGTTTCTCCATTCGCTGTAAGAAGACCGATGCCCCAGACAACGGTGGTAAGAAGACTGATCATTGTCAAAAAGGCAAGAGAAGCCTTTCGTATCAGAAAGGTCAGGATCAGGAAAATGACCAGCAATAGGACAGGGGTAAACTTTAGGTTGTCCCGCCGGGTCAGGTCATTCATTTCTACTTCAAGGAAGGGCTGGCCGGCAAAGCGAAGCTGAAGTGTATCGCCCGCAATTTCTTCTGCAACAGACTTAAGATGAATAAGGATATCCCGTTTTTCATTGTTGCTGGTGACCGGTTCAAGCTCTATGAGTATTGCTGAAGTTGTACCCTTTTTGGATACCATGCTGTTTACCAGCAGCGGATCATTCATTATTTTATTTTTAATCCCGGGTATTCCTTCGGGAGAGAGGTCTTTATTTTGAATTATTTTTTGAAATGATATAGTGTTGTTTGTGTCAACAGCCTCTTTCGCTTCAGTGAGGCTGAAGAGACGCTGAACCCCCTGCTCGTTTATTAAGGCGGTTGAAATTGCATCAATAGTAAGAAGTATTTTTTTTGAAAAAAGTTTCTCATGTTTAAAGGCGATAACAGCAAGCTCTTCATTGCCGTAGGTTTCCTGGAATTGCTTGTAGAACTGCAGATCGGGATCACTTTTATCGAAGTAAATGTCAATATTATTGAAATATTTCTGGTGGCCGTAATACCATGCCATCGGAAGACTGAGCAGCATAATTATAATCAATGTTACACGGTAGTGGTTGGTTATTTTATCAAGTATTCGATTCATGTTTCCTGCCCGGATTTTTATTGACCCTGTAAAAAAAACCTGTTTTCCAGAGGTTTCTGGAGAGTCCTTTCTTTATGGGCGAATACTATGAGTATGCGCTCAAAAGGTCAACACTTATCCTGAATCATGTAAACCTTATGCTGATTGTAGTTTTCCAGCCAGAGTCTATATAATTGGTTGACGATTTGATTATTCACTACTATTATGGTAGTGTTTATGAGAATTATTATTTTACAACTACTGCTATCAGCTGTTCTTGCGATGCCGCATGTACCTGTCTCGTGTGGCGGTAAATCCTCATGCTGTAAAATGAAGACCACCCACCTGCAGCACCACGGATCTGAGATCTCTCAGAGGGTCTGCTGCTGTGGAATAGGGGACTGTTCCAGCAAGAGGGGGCCCCTTGCTGTGGCTGCCCTGATTCACCAGGGTGATCCTTCTTCCATCAATGCTTCTGTTGTTCTTCTTCCTCTTTTTCCCGGTACTGAAGAAAAAAATTTCTCTCCGGGTATTCTACCTCTCCAGAAAAGGGGATACGAGGGCGGGAGTCTCTTTATCGCCCGGCTTCTCTGCGTTTTTCGCTGTTGATTGATTCTCCTTGTATGTATACACATAACAGTTGTTATTGTTTGCTTCGATAAACAGTGGCCTGCAACATTTATATCTTCAGGAGAATAATTATGAAACTTCAGTCTTTATCAACAGTCTGCTTATCTGTCATACCTGTAAAACCGAGAAATTTTGCTTTGGGAGTCGTCTTATTGATGATTATAGGGTCGGTTTTTTTATCCTGCGGGAAGGACACCGCGGGAAATCCTTCACCCCAGAAGAAGACTCTTTTGGAGAAGGGAGTGATAAAACTTCCTCTCAATAAAATATCTGATGGGAAGGCTTACTATTTCAGATATACCCATTCAGGCAAAGAGATAAAATACTTTGTTCTTAAAAGCAGTGACGGTATTATCAGGGCGGCCTTTGACGCCTGTGATGTCTGCTGGCGTGCCGGTCTCGGCTATTTTCAGGAAAATGATACCATGGTATGCCGAAACTGCGGACGGCGTTTTTCATCGAATCGGATCAATGAAGTAGAGGGGGGATGTAATCCTGCGCCTTTGAAAAGAACGATTACAAAGAAGAATCTCGAAATAAAGGCCTCCGATATTATTGCCGGTGCCCGCTACTTCAACCTATAGGGGGATACCATGGGAAGCTTTGATATAATTATACGAAGCCTCATAAGGAGGAAGGGGAAGTATGTTTTCCTCCTTATGGTGATGGTACTTGGGGTTACCATCACAACCGGTCTGACAGGCTACAGTGAGGCAATGAACCGGGAGATTAATCACAAGATGGAAAAGTACGGGGCAAATATTTTAATACTTCCCCGTATGGAGTCTCTTCCCCTTACCTATGGGGGCATTTCTCTCGGAAGTCTTTCTTATGAAATGGGGCGTCTTCGTCACCAGGACCTGGGAAAAATAAAAACAATTAAAAACAGCGCTAATGTAGCAGCGGTGGGATCCTTTTTACTTGGAGTGGTGCGGGTAAAGGGAATCCCGGTGCTTCTCTGCGGTATGAACCTCGAGACCGTGCCGGTTCTGCGCCCCTGGTGGAAGGTCGACGGTAAACTGCCAGAGGAGAGGGCCCTGATGGCAGGGAGTGAGGCGGCACGCCTCTTGAGCCTGAAGAGGAGCGGCGGGATTAAGGTGAAAAGAAATAATCTCCAGGTGACGGGTATTTTGAAACGGACTGGTTCACAGGATGACAATATTCTTTTTACCGATCTGGTAACAGCCCAGCGGCTGCTGAATCAGCCAGGCATGATCTCCTTTGCCGAGGCGGCGGCGCTCTGTTCGGGCTGTCCCATTGAGGATATGGTGCAGCAGATCAGCAGTGTTCTTCCAATGGCCCGGGTTTCCGGGATAAAGCAGGTGATTGGAACACGTATGGAGTCCCTGGCAATGATACGAACCTTTGCCGCGGGGACCAGCGGTGTTGTTGCTCTTCTGAGCCTGCTGGTGATTACCGCGGTCATGATGGGAAATGTTCGTGACCGTATTGCAGAACTGGGGCTCTATCGGGCCATCGGTTTTCAGAAAACGCATCTTGCCTTTCTCGTGATGGGGGAAGTTTTTCTTGTCTCCCTTGCAGCTGGGCTTGTCGGTTATGGAAGTGGCATTCTTCTTGCCAATGGTATTATGAGTATAACCGGGGAAGGGAGTGCTGTAAGGGTTTTTCCTGACCTGTTTCACGGAGCCGTTACGATCGGGGCAACAATAATAGTTGCTCTTGCGGCAGGCATACTTCCTTCACGAATTGCCATCCGTCTTGATCCGGTTACCGCACTTCGTCACTTGTAGGAGGCTATTATGACACAAATTACAGTTAAAAATCTTTCAAAAAAATACGGCAGTGGTGACTCCGCTGTAGATGCGGTAAAGGATATTTCTTTTACTCTTAACGCAGGGTGCTTTGTCGCTATTACCGGTGAATCGGGTTCCGGTAAATCAACACTCCTGACCGTTCTGGGGGGCATGAGCCGCCCTTCCGGTGGAAATGTCTTTTACAGCGGTGATGATCTCTATGCAATGAGTGAGGAAGAAGGGGCACGTTTTCGAAACCAGAATCTTGGTTTTGTGTTTCAGAATTTTCACCTTGTCCCCTACCTGACTCTTGAAGAGAATGTGATGCTCCCCCTTGCAATTCAGAAAATGAGGAGCTTTGACAAACGGCAAAAGGCCGCAGAGGCTCTTGAGCGTGTCGGGCTGGGGGGGAAGTTTACTCGTCTCCCTTCGGAAGTTTCAGGCGGTGAGCAGGAACGGGCAGCCATTGCCCGGGCGATTGTTCATAATCCGCCCCTTCTGCTTGCTGATGAGCCGACGGGTAATCTCGATTCAAAAACTGGAAAGGCAATTATTGATTTTTTCAGGGATCTTAACCGGGACGGTATGAGCATTGTCATGGTAACCCACAGCCATGAATGGAGTTCCCGGGCTGCTGCAAGAATATTTCTTGCTGACGGGAGAATAACCGGCCTGGAAGGGGATTCTCTTTTCCCGGTTGCATAAAAGATTGTAAGACCATACCGTTCATGGCGAATTCAGGGATGGTATGGTCATCATTTTCTATTCATTATTTATCCAATGAGACATAAAATATTTATTGACATTTCCATTAGCCTGTATATTCTGTAAAATTGACCGGCAGTGCCCTGAATTATGCTTCTACTGCCCGGCGGTGCAATGAGACATAAAATCTGGACCGTCCTGCATGCAGAGTCTCGGTCCCGGGGATTTTTAAAAAAGGGAGACATATAGATGATCCTTAATATTGTAACTTTCGTGGTTTGTCTCGCGATGCTGATTCTGTTTCGGCGACTCGATAAGGCAAACCTGCGGATGACAAAACTGCGCAGATATTCTAATAAGATGTTCGATGATTTTAGAAAACTGGCAGAAACTGAAAAAAGAAAATTCAAGGATGCCACAATTGAAATGGATATCCTTATTAAAAAATCTAATGCCCTGACTACAAATTTGAGCGGTGCTCTGCAGGAAATAGAGACACGTCTCGAGGGGCTAAATGTTGAAAAAGGAAATCTTAAGAAAGTTGAAGATGATTTGAAAGTTATTTCAGGGGCAGCAAGGGATGTTAATAAACAGATAGAGTTTATTGCAATGGCCCGGGATGATTTCGCCAATACCATCAATAAGGTTAACTCCCTTCAGGAGAATATGACTGATCTTCGTTCTGAATCGGGGAGTATCATCTCTTCATTTAATAACCAGGTGAGGGAACGGTCCCGTGAGCTCCTTGAAGAAACTACTGATATGATTAATCAAAATCATGCTTCCTTCGTTGAGAAGGAAAAACAGGTATATAATTTAAAGGATACTATTGCCGATTTGGAAAACACGGTTTTCGCTGACATTAAAGACAAGTCAGATGAAATGAAAGAGAGTATAAAAGAGACGGTTATCGAATTCGGAGGTCTTCGTGAGGGTCTTTTTGAGAAGATGGATGAGGAAATCGAGCGGGTACATGAAAAACTGAAAACCGTTGAAGGAAGTGTCGATGAGTCAAAGACAAACCTGATCAAGACATTTGAACATGAAGTGAGCCGAATCCGAACTGAACTTGATAATCTCAGCCTTCACGCAATTGCCAAGAAAGATGAAATAGTCCAGGCAACCAGAAAAGAAGCGGAAGAAATTAGAAAACGGGTTGATGATTTCCAGGACAAGGTTATGGAGCATGAAGATCGACTTATCTCCACGGCAGAATCTAAAATAGGCCATCTCGATTCGGAATATCAGTCGATTGATTTGAGATTTACTTCTCTTTCTGAAAAAATGAAGTCCGATTTTTCAACCATGGAAGAACGGCTTAACGATATCAAGGAAGAAATATTTAGATATGAAGAGCATAATAGTATTTTTACACGTACCGATGAGTTAGTCGATAATGTAGATACAGCAATTGAACGCCTGCAGAAAATTTTTGATACAACACAGGAAGAGTACCAGGAAATTTCTTCTTTCCTTGACCAGATTGATGATTTGAAGGAAGTTAAGAAATCCGTTAATTCAGAGATAATGGCCTATCATGCCCGCAAGGAGAAACTAGAAGATATTGAAAGAAACATCCATGGTCTTATGGAAGCGGGTGATCTTGCAGTGACCAGGAGCGATCAGCTTCAGGAAAATTTATCCAAGGTAGACTTTGTCAACAATAGAATGGATGCACTTTCAGAAAGCTATACTGAACTGGAATCGCGCATAGAAGAGCTGAGGGAATATGAAGAGCTGATTTCACAGAACCTTTCTTCAGCAAATAAATCAGAGGCAATTGTAAAAAATCTCGATGGAAAACTTAAAAATTATCAGAAGGTACTGGATCGCTCTGATAAACGAATTGATAAGATTTCCCATAACCTGCAGGATGTTGAAGAAAAAACTATTATTTTAAAGACACGGAAAGCCGAAATCAGTGAATTGAAGGAAAAATTTGATGAAGTCGACGGGCTCAGCGAGGTAATGGAAAAACGGGTTGAGCAGATCTACGCGATGTTTAAAAAAGTTGAAGACCTTCGGCTGCAGATTGATGAAACGGATAACCGTCTTCAGGTTATGTACAGCCGTACAGATGAAAAAATGCGTGAATTTTCAGATTTTATCCAGGCAGTCGATGCCGGCAATCCCATATTGAAACAGGTAAATCAGGATATTTCATTTGATAAAAACATTAATGAGAATGTAATCCGTACGGTGAGGGAGCTCTCAGAGAGGGGATGGGGACCCGATGAGATTGCTAAAAAAATGCTGATAGATGAAAATTCAATTCGCTTTATAATTAATACCACTTCCCTCTAGGGAAGCCATAACAGTTATTAAAAAGGGGAGCTCTTTAACGCTCCCCTTCTTTTTTGATGTATATACATTTTTTATAACAATTTCTATTAATGACTTTCTTTCATCTTTTCCCTGACTTCCCTGATTATTTCAGCATCTGAAAGTGTTTTTCTCAGGATAACCCGGTATTTTATGTCAAAGCGGGTCGGTTCAACAATTTTTTTAGGGAAGGTAAAGTTCCAGCGCTGAATATCTTCGCTGAGAAGCTTGTCGACTTCAAGAAGATACGTCGACTGTTGAGTACGGATTTTCATGATTCGTCCGGAATCAGGATACAACCAGAGAGAAAGGAGTCCTTCTCTGACTTCATCTATTTTATCAAGTTTTTTGACTTCGCTGCACATATATTTATCGCCGCCCGTATCGGGGGTCCGCGTGATAGTGGCAGCATATTTCATCTGGGATACAATGTAGTTATCTGAAGTGAGGAGAATTCTAAAAACTTCCTTTGCTTTTTTATTCGGTTTAAGAAAGCCCTGGTTCGTGCTGCTGTTAATATCAGTAGATTTTTGAACTGTTCCGCAATTAAGCAAAACCACTGATGAAATGAATATAAGTGCTGAAGATAGGTACCTTTTCATTTTAATCTCCTTTTGGTTTTGATACATCCTCTTCGGGGGAGGTTTCTTCGGTTGTGGCTTCTTCGAACTGTTCGGGCTGTTCGCCTTTATTATTGTCTTCTATATACTGGTCAAGCCTGTCGATACCATCTTTAAGTTCTTTAAATTCGTTGATGTTAAGGGTAACCCCCTTCTGGGTAGGTTTGTAGATAATATCACCACTTCCTCCGTCTATTGATGAGTACCAGATTCGGATATTAATTAGTTCTCTTCCTTTAAATTCTGAGACTTCTATTCGGATTATTTCACTATTGTTTTTCTGAATATCCTTGATAATTACTCCCATGTAAAGCTCCTTCCTTTCTAATATAATTTTTCAAGATGATGGATAATTATTCCGGCGAAGAGGGCATGGCCCCGTTCGTTCAGGTAACGATCGTCATCAAGAATGATGTCTTCAATTTTGATGCCCTGCTCTATCAGGTGACCCGCAATAATTGTATGAATCGGTAACATGGTACACTGCAGATCTGAAGCGACTTCCCTGATGGCCTGGTAGTAGATTTCTACCGCATTCATGTCATACTGATTAGGGAAGATGTGAGAGGTCAACAAAATTATTTCAGGATCAGCTTTTGCCCGTGACTTCCGGATTACCTGTACGAGGTTTTCCTTAAATTCAGACCGGTACACAGGGAAAAAAGCATCATCTATACCATAATTGAAGAGAAGAATGTCTGGATCAAAGGGACTGATATCTTCATCAAAGGTCCACACCGCGTCAAAAGAATTCTCACCTTTTCGGGATCGGTTAATTACAGCAATATTCTTCTCACTCAGACGAGATGAGAGTATATCAGGATAACTAATTCCGACCCGATGGCCGGAGGCGATAGTTCCGCCCCGTATAAGAAGCACTTTTTCTTTTTTTTTCATTAGCAGTTCCATATAACATGCAGGGAATGATTCTATAGTGGAAATTATACCTCTGTCAATAATTTAATGACCGGGTGGTATCCGGTTTCAGCATTGCTCAATTATAAGTGATTTTACTGCTTTAATATAAGCATCAAGACCAAAGGCAAAAATTGTGTTGTGATTTGCTTCAGGTATTTTAAGCATTTTCTTTTTTGCATCAGGACTGGCGTGAAAAAGGTCTTCTCCATCACTGAAGGGAATTATATGGTCGAATTCTGCATGGATGATCAGGGTGGGGCCATGATAGAGTCTTATTTTTTCAAGGTTAGCCACCGGGTCTGTGGTTATGCCGTGGGCAGACGGGTTGATCCCAAGGAGCTGCATGAGAGGAAGAAGATGGGCAAAGCCGCTTTCAATAATTAATCCGTCTATATCATCGGGGTAGCGGGAGGCAAGCTCGAGAGCAGGGGCGCTGCCGAGACTGCGGCCCATAAGAATGAAGGGAGCAGTGTTGTTTTTTTTGGCCAGAACGTTTCTGATGAATTGGTAAATGTCATGACAGTCCGTCATCATAGCCGCTACCGAAGGTACTCCTGTTGAGCGTCCGTATCCACGATAATCAACTGGTAGAAAATTTATTCCCGCACCGGTAAAGAAGGGGGCGAGATCATCGTAATCAGCCGCAATTTCACCATTGCCATGGAAGAAAAGGATGGTTGGGGCTTTCGTATCAGCATGATAGTATCGGCCTCCGATAAAGCATCCGTCTCCTGCAGGAATATTTAATTCTTCAGCCCCGGGGGAACCGAAACCACTTTCGGGCCGAGGGTGGAAAAGAAGCATCAGGATTTCCGGCTTATCAAGAATTGAATAATCTGGTACTGTATCAGTCATGACTTCCTCTCCCTGGTCTTAATAATTTTCTATAGTATATCGTCCCGTCCCTGAATAATCAAACATTTAAGAGGATGTTTTGCTCGAATGTGTAAGATTACTTCGTGGAGCATGGGGAAATGCCGGGTCATTAATAGTAGTAAATAAATAAAAATATTTGAAGTAGTGGTAATTTCAAGGTATACTGTATCCCGCGAAGCGGACGGGATATGGAGAAGAAAAATAAAAATATTCTCATTGTAGAGGATTCAGCTGTTGACGCACGACTTCTTTCTAAATTTCTGAAGGATCTTGATTTTAAGATTGAAGCTGTGGTCACCTCAGGTGAAGACGCTATTGATGCAGCCTTGAAAACCAGACCTTCCCTGATAGTTATGGATATACTTTTGGAGGGCGGGATTGATGGAATTACCGCCTCACGGGAAATCCGTAAAATAGTTGATGTTCCTGTTGTTTTTTCGTCTTCTCTCTCTGATACAAGCACACTTGAGAAACTTGAAATGGCGGATTCCTTCGGATATCTGCTTAAGCCCTTCAGTAAACGGGACCTTTTTATTACTATTGATCTTGCCTTCAGGCGTCATAACTTTGAAACGAAGCTTGAGGAGAGTGAAAAGCGTTACCACAATCTTTTTGAAAAATCAAAGGATGCTATTTTTATCGCCGACCGGAAAGGATATTTTCTCAACGGGAATGAGGCATTGAAAACTCTCTTTGGCATAGAGAGTGATGAAATTCATAATATGAGAATAGGTGACTTTGCCCTTTCCAAAGAAGAGCTGGCCAGGTATAAGAACGAAATGGCAGAAAATGGTCATGTAAAAGATTTTGAAATGCAGCTGCGGAGAAAAGATGGGATTGCCCTTTACTGTCTTGTTACTACGAATGCGGTGCAGACAAAAACTGGTGGTGCACGGTACGAACAGGGAATCATTCGGGATATTACTGAAAAAAAACTGGCTGAGCAGGCCCTTGAACAGCATGTATTCAGTCTTGAACGGGCCATGTATGAAATAGAAGAGCTTAATGACCAGCTCCAGCAGAAGGTTGATGACCTGAATGAGGCATACCGGCAAATCAGTCTCTCAGAAGAGAAATACCGCCGGCTGGTTGAGGGTTCTAATGATATTATTTTTTCTCTTGATGACCAGTACCGGTTTATTACCGCAAACAAGGCTCTAGTTCATCAGCTCCAGATTCAGCCTGAAGCGGTGAGGGATAAACATCTTCTTGAACTTATTCATGCAGACCAGGAAGAACTTGAAGTGAGCCGGTCAGTTGTCACCAGTAAGCTCAATGAGCTGGTGGAGCAGCGCCAGCCGGTTGCCTTTAAGGCTCACTTTAAGTCAAAGTACACGGTTGAGCCGAAGGAGCTTCAGGTAAAACTTGAGTATGTCAATATTAAAGGGAAAAATGAAATTCTCGGGAAAGCATCAAGGGTCATGGATGATGTTTTAATGAAACATTTTGTCTCTGAACAGCAGAAGTTCAAAATAGATAACTCCCTTGTTACTGCAGATGAAATAACTTATCGATTGACCCGTAATGTTGCGAAATATCTTCCGGCCAGGGAGGGTACGCTTCTCAGAGTTGCTCTCAGGGAAATTATTATTAATGCGATTGAACATGGAAATCTTGATATCAGTTTTGAAGATAAAACAAAGGCTATAATGGAAAACAGGTATATCCATTTTATAGCGGAACGGCAGAAAGACCCGGTGTGTCGAAATCGAAGAGTAACTATTGAATATGAAGTATCACCCGAAAAGGTGGTATACCGTATCTGTGATGAGGGAGAAGGTTTTGATTACCAGTCAATCCTTAAGACGGATATTGAACAGTTGAACGAAAGTATGGTGGCACATGGGAGGGGACTCAGGCTCAGCCAGGAGTTTTTTGATACTATTACTTTTAATGAATTTGGTAATGAAGTCTCCCTTATCCGGTATTTTCCCGTCGATGGTGAAAAAAAATAATCATAATAAAAAGAGGCTTGCCATCAGGGAAGGGGCTCGATATGTGTTCGCCATGAAGGCTCGTTCGTGACTGCCCTGCTAATCGGGCAATCTGAATACTCTACATTGAGGCAAAGGAGAAGTGGCAATGGGATTGACTTATAAAGAATCAGGTGTCGACGTAGAGGGAGGCAATAATTTTGTTCGTCGGATTGCCCCCCTGGTAAAAAAAACGTTCTCTGACCGGGTCATAACAGGTATCGGTGGTTTCGGGGCACTTTTTTCCGGTGGGTTCAGCGAGATGAAAGACCCGGTTTTGGTGTCGGGAACTGATGGCGTTGGGACAAAACTCCGGATTGCCCAGGGCATGAATAAGCATGACACTATTGGCATTGATGCCGTGGCAATGTGCGTAAATGATATCATTGTATCAGGAGCCCGCCCCCTCTTCTTTCTTGACTATATTTCATGCGGCAAACTTAAAGAAGATGTCATGGTTGATGTGGTAAAGGGAATTGCCTTGGGGTGTGAAGAATCAGCCTGTAGTCTTATCGGTGGAGAAACAGCCGAGCATCCGAATGTAATGGGTGACGATGAGTATGATATTGCAGGGTTTGCCGTCGGTGTGGTTGATCGGGAAAATATAATTGATGGTTCTAGCATTGCCCCGGGAGATAAGATAATCGGACTTCCTTCTACGGGGGTTCATTCAAATGGATTTTCAATGGTCCGGAAGCTTTTTTTCGACATGAAGGGACATGCACTTGGAGATATGATCGAAGGCCTCGACAAACCCTTGGGAGAGGTACTTCTTGCCCCGACCCGCCTCTATGTAAAGAGTCTTATGAGCGCCATTGATGCAGGTGTTGCAATCAAGGGAGTTGTTCATGTAACGGGGGGGGGGTTTTATGAAAATATCCCGAGGATTCTTCCAGAAGGTACCGGTGTTTCGATAGATCGGAACAGTTTTAATATACTGCCGATATTCAAGGTCATTCAAAAAATGGGTGAAGTGGAAGAAAAAGAAATGTTCACCACCTTCAACATGGGGATCGGCATGATGCTTTTCGCCGCCCCTGAAGAAGAAGAAAAACTTCACCAGGTGCTCAGGACGGCAGGTGAAGAAAGCGTCACTATCGGGGAAGTTACTTCAGATGAGGGCGAACGGGTTGTTCTAAAGTAGGGCTCTCCATGGTATGTATCGAGGCGGTAAAACTGTGACAATAGCCTGCAGTTTTACCGTAAGGAAGTAATCACCGCATCAGCGACGCGAATTCCATCTACGGCCGAACTGACAATACCCCCGGCGTAACCGGATCCCTCTCCCGCGGGGAAAAGATTTCTATGGGAAACGGAAGAAAAGTCTTCTCCCCTGGTTATGCGGAGCGGCGATGAGGTGCGTGTTTCCGACCCGATGAGGATCGCCTCGTCAGTGATAAATCCCTTCATTTTATTATTAAGGCGCGGCAGGGCAGCCGCCAGTTCGTCAGCAATGTCAGCAGGAAGATATGACCTTACATTTGCGGGTTCTACTTTTGGCAGGTAGCTGGTAACGGGGAGACGGACATCTTCTTTTTGTTTGAGAAAGGAAGTTAACCGCTGGGCCGGCGCGGCTTTTCCTTCAGCACCGGCGGACCAGGCAGCCGCCTCTATCGTCTGCTGAAGCGCAATACCGCTGAACAGATCTGACCGCAGGGTCTCTTTTGGAATCGAAACAACCAGAGCTGCATTGGAAAAGGCGCCCCCCCGGTCAGAGAGAGACATCCCGTTAACACAGTGAAGTCCCTTCTCAGAAGAAGAGTTGATGACCCTGCCGCCTGGACACATGCAGAAACTGTAGGTTCCCCGGCGGCTTTCCGGGTTGTTCCATGCAAGAGCATACTCCGCCGGGGGAAGGATGTCCCGGTAGCGGGAGGTGCCGTATTGAATTTCGCGAATCAGTTCTGCAGGATGTTCAACCCGTACCCCCAGGGCAAAGCCCTTTTGTTCCATGGTGATCCCCTGGGCTCTCAGCATGGCATAGGTATCTCGGGCTGAATGCCCGGTGGCGAGGATTACCGCGTCGGCGGTGAATTCCCGGCCCGATGCGGTGCGTATGCCTCTGACTTTCTCACCCGAAATAATCAGTTCGGTTATTTTTTCTGAAAAATGAATTGTTCCGCCCCGGGAGAGAAGTTTCTGGCGAAGAGACCGGAGGATTCCTATCAGGGCATCTGTTCCGATATGGGGCTTTGCTTCATATTTTACAGATGGATCTGCACCGTGGTTCACCAGGGTCTCATAGAACCAGGTGCTTTCAGGACGCCGGGTACGAGCGGTCAGCTTGCCGTCAGAATAGGTGCCGGCGCCCCCTTCACCAAAGACAACATTGCTTTCGGGATTAAGGGTGCCGGTTTCTTCGAGTGTTTTAATGTCAGCACTACGGGCTTCAAGGTTTTTTCCCCGCTCAAGGAGGGTTACCTTAAGGCCGGATTTTAAAAGACGAAGGGCGGCAAAGAGTCCCGCGGGACCGCTTCCGACAATTACAACATGCCCCGGTATCAGCGGTTTTGGTACATCAGGTAATTCGGGTTCTTCAAAGACGGAAACATCTTTGCTGATGAGAAGCTGCTCTGCGTCGTTTCGGGAAAGGGACACCACCACCCGAAGAAGGTAATGAATCCTGTTTTTTTTTCTTCCGTCGAGGGATTTTCTTAGAATGGCCTCGAGTTTTAGTTCGGGGCAGTTGTACTGTTTTTGTATATGGCGCTGGATTCCTTCAACGCTCAGGTCGTGATCAGGGAAAAGTACCAGGTTATTAATCTGAAGCTTCAAGGGCGGTCACCGGTATTACCGCGGCGGTATTCAGCCGGTGACATGCCGGTCTCTTTTTTAAAAGCGGTATAAAAGGCGGTGTAAGAATTAAAACCGGTTGCATCGGCTATTGAATGGGTGCTGCGGTCCAGTTCATCAAGAAGGAGTTCCTGTGCCTCTTTGATGCGGTATGAATTGATGTACGCATTGAAGTTCTTCCCATAATATTCATTGAGGAACTGCGAAAGCTGGTGTGAGGTTATTTCAAGTACCGCGCTGAGGCGTCCCAGGGTCAGGTCTTCGTCACAGAAAAGCTTTTCCTCTTCCATCAGAAACTGGAGCTGGTTTGAGAGTTTTCTTATATCGATTTTTTCGAGACGCGACCGGGAGTATCCTTTTTTAGTAGAAGGGATTGTCGCGAATTGAAAAAGAAAGGGGTACCGCTGGGCAGCAAGGTACACCAGCATGTGTGAGAGGCTGATAAAGATAGCGCTTACCCGGATCAGGGTCATTTTCATGGTGATAACACCGGTGATGGCAAAGGCGGAAAAGATCAGAAGAAGGAGCATCAAAATAGAAATAATGGTAATTCTGACATGCACGCGGTTATCCCGCCGGGCTGAAGAGAGAAGAGATTTCATGGAAAGGAAGAAATAGACCGTCACCAGGGTTATGCTGAAAACCGGTACTGTAACCATGAAGAGGGTGAACTCCTGGTTCATCATCCGTTTGAGGATCTCGGTTTTTTCAGCTCCGCTGAGAACCGCCATCGGAATTGAGATGACCATTGCCAGTATAGCCGGTATCCAGTGATAGACATCATTTTTCTCAAATTTTTCTTTTTCCTTCGTGAGGGTCAATATATAGAAATAGATCAACGGCCCCATGGCAAGCACCGCGGGAATTTGAAAGGGGAAGACATGGGGAACCTTAAAGAGGTATTGAGAAGACGCCAGAAAAAGGAAGGTTATTAGAAAACCGGTGGTCAGATTAAATGCAGCAAGTATGCGGTTTCTAAAAGACGGGGGTTTCAGGAGCTGCCCAAGCCCCATCAGGGTTGTCATTCCGGCGGCAATAAAGATGATAATATCTGAAAGGTGAATGTACAATTTCTACTCCCTGTTTATCGATATTTCGACTGGTATCCATGGTACTACCTGGATAACTCAGGGGCAATTATTTTTCTAAAAGCTGAAAAAATGCTGATGACATGGAAATGTAACTTTTTCAGCCTGCAGGCCGGTTGTAGTAGAAAGGTATTGACAAATATTCCGCTTCGGGAAGTCTGATATTTGATTCCAGCCGGCAGTAATTTAAAATCATTCGAAAATTTAAGTTGAAAAAACAGGCCAGACCCCTTTTTATATTTATATAACAAAAAGGATTCGGCCGGTATAAATATTAAGATAGTAAAGGAGAAACACAATGGCCCAGGTAGGCATTATTCTCGGCAGTGATTCAGATCTGCCAAAGGTAAAAAACTGTTTTGAAACCCTTGAAGAATTTGATATTTCTTTTGAAATAATTGTCAGTTCAGCTCATCGTACTCCAGAAGAAACAAAGGAATGGGTTTCATCGGCACGCAGTCGGGGCCTCAAGGCCATCATCGCTGTTGCCGGAGGAGCGGCACACCTGCCCGGTGTAGTAGCTTCGCATACAACGCTTCCGGTAATAGGCGTTCCTATAGAAACTAAGATTTCCGGGGGCCTTGATTCGATCCTTTCGATTCTTCAGATGCCTGGTGGCATCCCGGTGGCAACCATGCCGGCGGGTCGCGCAGGGGGCATAAACGCAGCGCTTTTTGCGGTTAATATTCTCGGCGTTGAAAATGCATCAGTTGCTGATAAGCTTGATCAGTATAGAAAAAAGATGGCTGAAAAAATTGCTGCAAAGAATGCTGATATCGCAGCACAGGGTTATAAAAAATATATCGCAGGTCTTGAGGGGTAATTATGATTGAACATGGCATTGATATTCCGAAAGAACGGATAGTAATTCTTGACTTTGGATCCCAGTATACCCAGCTCATTGCCCGCCGAATCAGGGAAATGAATGTTTATGCCGAGATAGTACCTTATTTCTATTCAGTTGAAGAAATAAAAAAAGAAAAACCTGCAGGAATTATCCTCAGCGGCGGCCCGAGTTCTATCGATGAAAAAGGGGCTCCTAGGGTTTCAAATGAAATCTTTGAGCTTGGTGTTCCGGTTCTCGGGATATGCTACGGTCTCTACCTGGTGGTACACGCCTTTAACGGACAGAGCGAGAACGCTGATTCCCGTGAATATGGCCCGGCTAACATAGCCGTGACAGGAAAGTCTCCTCTTTTTACCGGTCTGAAAAAAAAGGAAAAGGTCTGGATGAGCCATGGAGACAAGGTGGCCAAACCTCCGAAGGGATTTCAGGTTGTTGCCTCATCTGAAAACGCGGAGATTGCAGCAATTGCCAATGATAAGAAAAAGGTCTATGGGGTACAGTTTCATCCTGAAGTGCATCATACTGATAACGGCAAAAAGCTTCTTAAAAACTTCCTTTTCAAAATATGTAAACTGAAGGCAACCTGGACCATGGAGAATTTTATCGATGCCTCTGTTGAAGCGATTCGCCAGGAAGTGGGCGACGGTACAGTGCTTCTCGGCCTTTCCGGAGGAGTCGATTCTTCGGTTACTGCGGCATTGCTCCAGCGGGCAATCGGGGACCGTCTTTACTGTGTCTTTGTCAATAACGGGGTTCTTCGAAAGAATGAAGAGAAATCCGTTGTTGAGCGTTTTGAAAAGCATATGAAGCTGAACCTGATCTATGTAGACGCTTCTAAACGGTTTTTGAAAAAGCTGAAAAGGGTAAAAGAACCAGAAAAGAAACGCCGAATAATCGGAAAAGAATTTATCAAAGTATTCATGGAAGAAGCAAAGAAAATCGGACAGTTTGATTTTCTTGCCCAGGGTACTCTCTATCCTGATGTCATTGAGTCGGTCTCAACCAAGGGGCCTTCTGATACGATAAAGTCTCATCACAACCGGGTACCCGAAGTACTGCAGCTGATTAAATCTGGGAAGGTTGTGGAGCCCCTTAAGGAACTTTTCAAAGATGAGGTCCGGGAGCTGGGGGTTCACATGGGTATGGCAAAGGAACTGGTCTACCGGCAGCCTTTCCCGGGGCCGGGACTTGCCATTCGTATCATTGGTGAAGTAACCGCTGAGCGTGTTAGGACTCTTCAGGATGCCGATGATATCATCATTGATGAAATCAAGCAGGCGGGCCTCTACAATGACCTGTGGCAGATATTCGCAGTTTTTCTTCCGGTAAAATCTGTTGGTGTAATGGGCGATAAGCGAACCTATGAGAATGTTATCGCGATCAGGGGTGTCACATCGGTGGACGCCATGACTGCTGACTGGGCCTATCTTCCCGAAGGCCTGCTGCGGAAAATTTCCAACCGGATCATCAACGAAGTGAAGGGGATAAACCGGGTTGTCTATGATATATCCTCAAAGCCCCCTTCCACCATTGAGTGGGAGTAAGTCCTGCTGTTAAAATAAAGCAAAAATATTTTTGATGATATAAAAAGACCCGGGTAGTTGAAGCCCGGGTCTTTCTGGTTTTAGATTTCATGATTATTTGCGGTGGGGAAGTTTATGAAAATATTTTTATTGGAATGCCTGTGGGTTTGTGCATAACAGCAAGATAATACATGTTGATCATGGCAACAAAAAGGTAACCTTCAAAAACGAAACCTGGGCCAACCACAAGACGGGAGAGAAAACGTTTTCAACAAAGGCTATCGATCTCTAAAAGTTTTTAGAACGCATACTATATTTTCTTCCTGACAAGCATATAAAGACAATTTTCTATTGCAGCATCTATGCCAATGGTATAAAACAGGAATTAATGTTATTGCCACTTTATTTTATTTTCCCCGGTTATAAATAACCGGCATCTTTCCATTCCAGTTCTCCCAAAGAGTATCATCAGAAATAAGGTCTGCCATGAAATGAGCCACATTGATCCTGCTTGTTTCTCTTGAATCAAAGAGAGGACTTTTCTGAACCTTCGGGAAGACTTCATATTCAGTGACAGTATCTTCATCAATAAGAGTGTCGGGACGTATTGCAGCCCACTGGATGACTGGATCGTTCTGACCGATATTGTTCCTCAGGAACTCCCCGGCCCGGACATTATCCCTGTGAGGAGGAAGGAATATATACAACATACACATTATAAATCTTTCCACTGGAGAAACCTTTTCATGCTGGTCTCGGTTTCGGTTGGCCACGGTGTTCATGAGTAGAAATTTCACAGGTTTACCCGGGGCGTTGGACCTGACTGCTCCAGAGAAACGGCGGATAGCTCCTGTCACCAACAGGCGGGGGTGACCGAAGAGTCCCCTGAAGGAGATATTATGACCGAGGCAGGAGGCTACAGCAATGCAGTCCCTGGCATGTTCAGCCATTTCCGAATCTGTGAGGTCCAGTACTTCCGCTTTAACGATAAAGAGATTTCCCGGCAAGCTTGAATAATCGGGAAACTTTTCCGGAGTACGGATTATAGCGGTAACATCATGACCGCGCTGGAGAAGGTCTTTAACCAGGAGCCGTCCCGTGGCTCCACTGGCACCGGCAACAAGTATTTTCATTCGTTGGCCCTCCTCTCACAAAGAATTTCTTTGTACTTTCTAAATTTTAAAAAGCGTTGCATGTCCGGTGCTTTTTGTCAATATTTTAACGTGCTGGTGGCATGATGCAGCTTCTCATAAATGCCATTCTGCCTCACCTGCTGGTCAGTGGTGCCAGAGCGCACTAATTATAAAAAAAAGAGTGAGATGATCTCACTCTTTTTTGATTGAATTTCAAAAGATGATTTACCGGTTCCCCTTGCACGTGCGGTAATTTTTTCTGCAGTCCTTCCGCGCTGAATCGCTGTTTCCTGCTGACTTGAGGCATCGCTGGAAGGCATCGGCGCATATATTAGTATCACTCTGACGCTTTTCGCATCGTTTGGCCGCTTTTTTGCAGCCCTCAAGGCATCGGTTGTATGCATTGGCGTTTTTTCCCGTATCAGCACGCTGGTCGCAGCCACGCTCGCATGCTCTTCCTGCTTTGGCGCAGTTGTAGACAGGTCTGATACCTGCAAAGGTTATGGCCGAAAATATAGCTGCTGTCACCAGAACCAGTGAAACAATTAGTATTCTACGCAATGTAAGTCCTCCTGATTGTCATTTGCATCTTCTATATAACTGAGTATTGTGTATCTGTAAAACCAAAAGTCTATAAAAATTATCCAGGGGATATTTTTATATGTCAGGAAATAAAAAGGTTTTTCGATGCAAAGTCGGGATCACTGGTTACATTAAGCCCAAGTTTTCTAAGCCCCGCCTCATCACCGGGCGACGGCATATGAGTTAAATGAACTTCACAACCTTTAATATCTTTCAACCTGTCGACAGCTGTCTGTGCAGAGGGGTTAAATGTGGCACTGATTGAAAGCGCAATAAGTGTTTCTTCAAGATCAAGGCTGATATTTTTTCCGGAAAGAATTTCTTTTTTGAGATATCCAAGAGACTCAGTAATGTTTGGAGGAAGAAGATGAATCTCTTCAGGAATCCCGGCAAGGAATTTGACAGCATTCAGGATGAGTGCAGACGGTGCGTGCATTAAGTTGGAATTGCTGCCGGTAATTATAGTTCCATCATTCAGTTCCATGGCAGCACCACAGTAAATGTGATCGTGACCTTTATTTTTTTCTTTTGCCTTTACTGCAACTTCACGAGCCGGTGTTACCGGGGGTCTGTCGGTTGGTTTTGCCCCCACCTCTTTCATCAGAAGCTCAGCTCTTTCCTCGGTATCTTTCTCGACAAGCCCCATTGCATATTCGCAAGAGTAGCGGAAATATCTACGGATTATTTCCTGATGAGATGCATCCACAGTTACGGCATCATCAATAATACCGAAGCCTGCACAATTAACACCCATATCTGTCGGAGATTTGTAGAATGATTCTTCTCCTGTTATTTTTTCAATAATCCTTTTAAGAAGTGGAAATGCGTCAACATCACGGTTGTAATTCACCGTTGATTCACCATGTGCTTCAAGGTGGAAGTGGTCAAGGACATTGACATCTTTCATTTCACAGGTAGCTGATTCATAAGCAACATTTACAAGATGCTTAAGAGGTAAATTCCAAATAGGGAAAGTTTCAAATTTTGCATAACCTGCCTTTGCGCCTTTGATATTTTCATGGTAAAGCTGAGAAAGACAGGTGGCAAGCTTCCCGCTTCCAGGGCCGGGACCTGTTACAACAACAACGGGCCTTTCCGTTTCGATATAGTCATTTGCCCCATATCCTTCAGGGCTTACAATTGTATCAACATCTGTTGGATAACCTTTTGTAAATTTGTGCGTATAGACCTTTATCCCGCGGCGTTCAAGTTTATTTTTAAATGCCAAAGCAGAGGGTTGACCTTGAAAGCGTGTAATGACAACTGCACGAACCTTTATTCCACGGTCAGTAAAATCGTCAATAGTTCTCATGGCATCAACGTCGTAAGAAACGCCAAAATCGGCACGCATTTTTTTCCTTTCAATATCTCCTGCATAAATACACATGATAATTTCTGCCTGATCCTTCAATTTATGAAGAAGCTGCATTTTTACATTTGGATCGAATCCCGGCAATACTCTTGATGCATGATAATCAAAAAGAATCTTTCCGCCAAACTCAAGATAGAGTTTATTGTTGAACCTTTTTACCCTTTCGAGAATTGCCTCTGTTTGCTGCGTGAGATACTTTTCGTTATCGAATCCTGCTTTCTTTGTCATGGAAATTGTCCTTATATCAGATAGTGAAAAATACACCGTATTCGTATATATTGAATAGCATAATTTAAAAAATTCGTCTACTAATTGTTGTGAAATTAGAAAAAAGTCTTGCATGGCCAGTTACTTTTGTCATTATTTTAACATTCCAGTGACATGATGCAGTTACAGATACAACCTGTGTTTATAAAAGTATAGAGAGAGGAATAAAGATGGACAATTCTTTTACAGGCTGGGCATGGCCCTGGTGGACGGTGATTGTAACTGTTAATGTAGTAAACCTGGTCGTTTGTGCCATGGTCTACAGGCGCTCTCTTCATCCACGGGACAATAGTGATCCAGCGTATCGAAACTGGATGCGAATTATGGGAGTTGTCTTTACGCTGGTTGGTGCATATCGTGCAATTTTTGTGTCGAGATATATTACTCAAATGGCCTGGTTTGACAGCATTGCAAATAGCTCTCTTTTGATTCGGATATTTGCCATCGCAGCGGAACTCTCATTCAGCGGATTGTTTGTATTAGGGATGTTGAGGGTTAATGCCGATTTGCCTGCCGAGGACAATGTGAATCAAAATAAACTCATTTCATTCATCTCTACAAAAAGTCCTTATCTACTCTGGGGATGCATATTTATAGCACAGTTCTTTGCCACAAGTGGGTTAATTACCAAGAATAAGACATTGTTTGCTATTGAGGAAACATTATGGACGGTTGGATTCCTGGCCGTGCTCCCACTTGCAATTATTCAATTGCGGCGTGTCTTAGCGATAAAAGAAGAGGAAGAAGTAGCTCGTTTAGAAATGTTGAGGAAATTTACAAAATTAACTGTTGCCTGGTGTGTTATTTATTGCAGCTACGGTTTGTTTTATCATTTGCCATTAGAAAACTGGCCCAGTGCGATTCGACAGATGGAGACGGGACTCCCTGTTATTAAAACCGGCATTAAAGCGATAGTGGATGCCTTTGCAATTGTAAATGAATCAAAAATGTACAGAGATTGGGGTTTCGGGTTTTTATTGTGGCACTCTGCTTACTTCAGTGTCTGTGTCTGGATTTCAATATTCTTAATGCAGGCTCCACGAATAATACGCAATGATGATCAAGAATAAGTCTATTTTCTCTTTTAGACCAGGTTCTCAAAGTTAGCTATAGCGAGTTATACATGTCACAGAGTATTGATAGTCTTTTTAACGAAATCAAGGGGAAACTCACAGTAGAGCATCTGAAGAGCATTACTGTTGATATCATCAATGCATATAAAAACAAAAAATACAGCCATCTTAGAAAATATAAGCATGCTTTAAAAATAAATGAAGAGTCTAAAACTGAAAAACTCTTCTCAATCCTCATTAAGAAATATCATCCTGACAGGATCTCTTTTATACAGAAACAGGTTGATCAGTTAAGGGAAAATAATGACTACGAGAAACTGTTGGAGGTCCGTGACACTTATTTTTTTACTATCAAAGCCGTAGATTCTATAATTGATGAATCGATTGAATTTGAAACAGAATTTACCTTTGACAGCGAAGACTTCGGATACAGGGAAAAGAATATCTATGAAGAAGATAATTTCGGTGAATCTAACCTTGAATTTGAAGAAGAATATAATTTTGTCAGTGCTGTGAAAAACCTGTTTTTTGGAGGACTGGATATAGAAATCAGTGAATCTGATTTAAGAAACCTCGATGGATCTCTGGATCTCTCCGATTATGATTTGAGCAATATCAGCGGTATAGAACACTGCCTTTATATTAACGAACTTAATTTGTCAGGAAACAACATCGAAAAAATCGGAAAACTGGCAGGCCTGATGAGACTGCAGTACCTCTTCCTCTCGAACAACAGTATTGAAAATGTCAGCCCTCTCGAGAACCTTGAGAACCTGAAAGAACTGGATCTGAGTTTCAATGAAATTTCAAATATACATGCATTGAAAAATCTTAAGAGCCTGCAGTATTTGAATCTCATCGGTAACCCTATTTCAGATTATTCAGTAATAGAATATCTCATCGAAAGGGGAGTTATTGTGATTTTTGAAGATAACATCCTTACATGACCATAACCGGGGAGGGATAAAAATACTTCTCCCCGGTTCTATGATTTATAGCCCTGCTTAATTACTTGTTGCAGATAGAAAGGGTCTCTTTCAGCAATTTGAGCATATACTGATTTTTGAAAAAAGTAAGGTTATGGAAGAAAAAGTAAAAACCAGGCTTGATTTTTCTTCTCTTTAAATAGAAAATCAGCAATACATTTAATCTCATCACTGTTAAAGGAATAATCTGAAAGATATTTCTGGATAGAGCTGTCATTATCAATATGGGTTGTGAGATCAATGTCATCGTGATGACACAGGCCATATTGAAATGAGTCAGGAATATTTATACTGAGTGAAGGTAATTTTTTAATCAAAAGATCCAGGGCGTTAAGCATAATGTGATTCACGCAGCACCGGTAAATATCGGTAAACTCCTCAGGTATATAATCAGGATTAGCTTCACTGTTTCTTTTTGCCATGGATTGTTCAAGTTTTTCAATGAGTTCCGGAAGTTCCTCGTCAACCGATTCCATTATTTCGATGCCAGAAATTTCAGGGCAGCCTAAATCACTTGATTCAGAATTTCCATCTGAAGTTTCAAGTTCAATGTGTGACAGGAAAATCAATTCAGAATCCCCACTGATCTTAATTGATTTTAGTTCAGCTCCATCAGGGAGAATATCTTTAATGTCTTCTTCCCATAGATCTGCATATACTTTTTCAAAGCTATCAAGAAAATATGTGTGATCCATGTCTGCCACCTTACTGTGCTGAATATGTTTTAAACTGATTTCTGAGTCGCCGCCGGAGGATGATATTATAAGGAGTTTTGCATGAAAGATGTCCTTTGTCAATATTTTAACATTTCGAATTTAATCAGTATACATTAATATCTTGATTTTTCTACTTCCTGAGTATATCAACTGGAGTAAAATCATAAAATTTATTTCTTCTACCAATTTTCCTTGCTATATAAGATAGATAGATTAGTAATCCTACATTATGAAAGAAGTATATCCTGATATTTTTCAGATCACTGTAAAAGGCTTTCTCTCCAGGCTCAGGCCTGAGGTTAATGTGTTTGTTATTGCCGGTCCCAATGGCCTGGTCTTTGATGCAGGTTTCGGGACCCGCGGTGTGGGTCGTTTTGTTGTATCAGAGATCAAAAAGATCGAGAAGCTTTACTGTGACAGCGGCAGGGAATTTAAACTGGAAAGAGTCATGGCAAGCCACAGCCATGGTGATCACTATCCCGGCATGGTGTACCTGCGGGAAAAACTTGGCCTTAAAATTATTGTAACTGATAAAATTGGTGAAAGCATCAGTCACCGGAAAAAATACCGAAGAAAGTATGAACGCCATCAGGCTGATGAATGGTACACAAGTTATGGTTTTCTCAGAACATTTTTCAGAAAAGGTACCGTGCTGATTGTTCGTTTTTTGTTTCATATGTTTTTTGGTTTTAAATTTATAACCGATCCTGACATCATACTTTCCGATACGGGAAGCATTACGGTCAACGGTGCTACCTGGCAGATCATCCCCGCGCCCGGTCATGCCCTTGACCATATTCATCTTTACCAGAAAGAAGCCGGTCTGATGTTTGTGGGAGACAATGTGCTCAGAGGCGTGACTCCATGGCTCGGGCCCCCTGAGTCTGACCTGAAAGAATATCTCAATTCGTTAGAAGCGATACTTAATACTGATAATCTCACGATGCTGCTCTGCGGACATGGCAGTCCGGTGACAGAACCGTATAAAAGGGTCACGAGGCTGAGAAGATACCGCCTCGACAGAGTAGATGACTTGTATGATATAGTCTCAGGGAGCGGGACTGAAGGCATTACCTTCAATGAGATGGTCGACACGGTGTACATGAATGAATCGGGTTTTAAAAAGAACCTGGGCAGCGGATGGATCGCAATTACGCTGAAGCATCTCGAGCGGGAAGGTAAAATAAAATGGAAATTTCACGGAAAAAAAATAAGGCTGTATGATGCAGAAGAGTTCAAATCATGATGTCATCGAGCTTAATGTAGTATTTTTTTGGGTGGGGAAGTTTACTTCCCCTTTATAATATCAACTACCTGGCGGACATCCTGAGCGTTGTCTTTATTGATGACAAGAATTTTATCGCCCGCCTGGACAACGATAACATTATCAAGCCCCACAACAGCGACTTTACTTCCTTCAGAAAAAACAGAACAGTTCTCACTGTTAACAAAAATTGCGTTTTCCGGTGAAGGGGACCGGTTCCCTTCTGTGTCGGCGCTTAAGATGTCATCGGTGGCTTTCCAGCTTCCGAGATCAGCCCATCCGAATTCGGCGGGAATGACTACACGGTTATCGGCTGCTTCAAGTATCCCTTTATCTATTGATACCGATTCGACTTCATTAAATATATTTTCTTTTAATTTCCAGGTTTCTGCATCATCTTTAAGAAGCTCTTCAGGTGATAGATTTTGAAAGGAAGAAAAGGCCTGTATCATCTCCGGAAGATACTTTTTAAAGGCATCAATGATAGTATTGACTTTGAAGGCGATGATGCCGCTGTTCCAGAAGTACCTGCCGCTGGCGAGATAGCTTTCTGCGGTTGTCAGGTCGGGTTTTTCAACGAACTGGTCAACCGGAAGTACTGCGCCGCTGCTCCCGTCTTCTGCTTTAATATAACCGTACCCCGTTTCCGGGTAGGTTGGCTTTATGCCGATGGTGACGAGATTTTCTTTTTTCGCTTCGGCAACTGCCCGTTTAAGGATGCCGCGGAAAGCCTCTTCGTCAAGAATATGATGATCTGCGGGAAGAACAATCATCACTCCCTCAGGATTACGTTTTTCAATAAAGAGAGCCCCATAGAGGACCGCTGCTGCGGTATTCCGGGGCCGTGGTTCGCACAGGACCGATCCACTGATGCCGCATCGTTTCAGTTCTTCTGTCGAGAGATCCCGGTACCGGTGGGAAGTTACGATAAGGCAATCCTCCGGATCAAGGCCTTCAAGGCGCTTGATGGTTCCTTCTAAAAGGGATCCCTGGCCTGAGAGATTATGAAACTGTTTCGGTTTTTCTTCACGGCTTAAGGGCCAGAGGCGTGTTCCCGCCCCGCCGGCCATAATTACGGGATATAGATTCATGACTGCCTTCACTTCCTTACCAATATACTTTCAATGATTCGGTGATCTTTATTGATTATGGCAGGAAATCCGTCAATCAGTTTGCTGAATAAGGAGTGAGGGAAAGGGCAGGTATTAATTTTATTTTACTGATTAATTTCTCATTTTTATACATTAATAAGTTGACAGAAATGGGCTCAATATTAGGTATATACCTTCACTTATAACCCCAATTTAAGTGTTTCATCATTTTCGGCCGGTAATATCACAAAGGACGAGAGAGGACATATCAATGAATACTGTGCAGAAAACATATTCTATGACAGCATCTGAGATAGAGAAAAAATGGCTCATCGTGGATGCAGAAGGAAAAGTGCTGGGACGCCTGGCAACGGAAATTGCTCTGTTGCTGCGAGGTAAGCATAAGCCGTCATTTACTCCCCATCTTGACATGGGAGACTATGTTGTTGTAATCAATGCGGAAAAGATAGTTTTGACCGGGAATAAGGCTGAAGACAAGGAATACTTCAAGCATACTGAATATCCCGGTGGTAAGAGATTTATCAATATCAAGAAATTTCTCGCTGAAAAGCCTGAGTTCGTAATTGAACATGCGGTAAAGGGCATGCTGCCCAAGAACAAGCTGAACAACAAAATCATGAAAAACCTGAAGGTTTATGTAGGAAGTGAGCATCCTCATGAAGCACAGAAGCCTGAAACGGTTGAGATTACGAGTTAAGGAAAAGGAGATTATATATGGCTGATCGATATTATGCAACAGGACGAAGAAAAACCTCTGTAGCCCGTGTCTGGGTCAAACCAGGTTCAGGTAACATTGTGGTCAACAAACAGCCCATTAATGAATATTTCCGACGAGGAACCCTTGAGCTGATAGTCCGTCAACCTCTCGAGTACGTCGGACAGATTGATAATTTTGACATATACGCCAATGTCTCCGGCGGCGGCTGGTCAGGACAGGCGGGTGCTATGAAAATGGCTATTGCCCGATGCCTTGTTCAGGTTGATGAAAAACATAAGCAGCCTCTTCGCAAAGGCGGATTTCTTACACGGGATGCCCGTGAGGTTGAACGTAAGAAGCCTGGTCAGAAGAAAGCGCGTAAGAAATTCCAGTTTTCAAAACGTTAAAAGTATACTTACATATACGAAAAAAGAGAGTGCCGAAAGGGACTCTCTTTTTTTTTAAATACTATAATCGTGTAATCTGTCGAATTATCTTGACACTAATATTATTTGTGAAATAGTAGTAATTTGTTTAAATTTATTATAGGCACCCATCATGAAAATATCTAATCCTGTTCAAAGTACAAATAAAGTTGTTCTTATTATCAACTGGCTCCTTGATACTTTTCTTATCCTTGGATATATTGGTGAATACTTCAAGGGGGGGCGTTCCCTTGAATTTGTCATAACTTTTATTGTTATTATTGTAATCCCCATGATGGCCGCTACATTGATTTACCGCAAAGATCCAGGAAATATTAATATTAAACTAATTACACTGGCGAGTTATTTTGTTCTCTATGTTTTTGTCATGTTTACATCTACGAGAACATTAGTTTATGTATATCTTTTCCCAATCTTAGCCATGTATATACTCTATTTCAATTTAAAGCTTATGGTGTATTCCTGTGGTATTATTACATTTATGAATATTCTCAGGGTGGTTTGGCTTACGGCATTTCAGGGTTTGACATCAAAGGTCGTTACCACCGATTATACTATCCAGCTTTCATCGGTTGTTCTTTACAGTGCGTCACTGATTATTGCAACAAAGCTTTCAAATAAGTTCAATGAAGAAAAACTGGTAAGTATTGAAGATGAAAAGAATAAACAGGGGATGATTTTACTCGATGTTTTGAAAATTGCATCAGTCCTTGATGAAAATTCTAAAAGGGTCTACGCTTTTGTGGATGACCTTGTTGAGTCTACAGAAAAGGTAACAGTAGCAGTTGATAAAATTTCAAATGGTGCGGATAATACTGCAACCAGTATTCAGGATCAGACAAAGCTGACCTATGAAATCCAAAATATTATCGAGGAGACTTCTTCCCTTTCAGAAAATATGGATAAAATTTCCGGGGAAACAGCCAGTTCCGTAAAAGAAGGTATTGATATTGTAAATAATCTTGAATCAAAAACTTCTGCAGTTAATAAAAGTAATGATGAGGCCTATAATACCATGGTTCTTCTTACTGAGAAGTCAGTTGAAATACAGAATGTTACTGCCCTTATTACAGGCATATCAGAACAGACAAATCTTCTTGCTCTTAATGCGGCGATAGAAGCTGCCCGGGCCGGTGAAGCCGGCAGGGGTTTTGCAGTTGTGGCAGATGAAATTGGAAAACTGGCCCTCCAGAGTCAGGATTCTGCGAAGGAAATAGAATCGATATTAATGGATCTTCGTCAAATGGCAGACGAATCTGTGCAGGTTGTTAGCGGCCTTAAGGAAGTCAACGCCGAACAGAATACTTTAATAACAGAAACAAGGAAATCTTTTGATGCTATTGCCGGCAAAATAGAAGAAGTAAATGAAAATGTTAACCTGGTAAACGGGAGGATCAATGATATCCTGTCCTCAAACAACCAGATTGTAGAAAAGATAAACAGCATTTCAGAGGTGAGCCAACAGGCTAATGATATAACCAGAGATGCTATGGAAATGACGAGGAATAATATTGAAAGGGCAAAGGGAGCGAAAAAACTGGTTAACGAGCTAATCGACACATCACAGGGAATGAATAAGTATATCACTTGAAAAGAGATGTTTTCAAAAAACTAAAAGTATACTTAAAAATATAAAAAAAGAGAGTGCCAAAAGGACTCTCTTTTCTTGTTAAAAATACTGAAAGCTTTATATATAATTTAAAAATTGTTTCATGGCTGTCATTTGGTTTCAAAATTCTAACTTAATTTGACATGAGTTTCTTATTATTCATAAGGACTTGAATAACAGCTTTATCCGGCAGTTATTTCTCTTCTTGAGGAGTTATTATGGAAATAAATGTATCATTGATACCAGCTGCAGGGGCCGTCTGCCTTTTGGCTTCAGTTTTAGAAGGCTGGATTCTTGTCTTGATGAGATATATGCGAATCAGCTCGCTAAAAAAAATCTTTCCCGGCTATAAATATCTGGTCAGGTCGCATGTTGACTATGCTATTATGGCAGGCCTCCTTTTCGTTATCTACCTGGTGATTGTCAGTATGAATCTTCCTGTTTCGAAGGCAGCCATTGTGGCTTTAATTGTCGGGGCAATATATAATCCCTTCGGTTTTTTACTGCAGGCATTGAAACCCGATATTACTGAGTCAGATTCTTTCATGATAAAAATAGCCATCTTGATAGGTTTTATTCCCGCAACCTATGGTTTTGGTGCTGTCGCCATGGCAATAATCCTGAGATAGATTTGAACAGGGCAAATTTTGAATGATTTTGTCCTGACGAGGTCATTTGAGATCATATAGTTGTTGATAATGCTAAAAGTACCAGTTACAATCAGAGAAGTCTGTTTTCCTTTGCTTAAAAAATATGCTGACACCAATAGAAAGATATGATTATTAAAGAAAAAAGATAAAGACGTAGTAATTTCAAATATACAAGGATGTATTTTTTATGGAATACCTGATTGAAAATGTAAATATATATATGCTCCCACCAGCATTATCTCTTTTTATTGGAATTGTTATTGCTTCTCTTTCTCTGATAAAAGGAAAATTGAAACAGGAAAATATTTTGTTTGCTTTAGTGGTAATCTGGATAAATTTTTTACCACCTGTTTTTATTCTTCATCATATACTCTGGGGGCAGGTCGATCTAATCTTAAAGATTGAACGAATAGTCCATTTTTTTTATGTGTATCTTCCCTTTGTTCTCTTTTTGTATGTTCACAAGGTCTATGTCGAGATCAGGAAAATAGTAATTTTTTCTTTTTTTCTTAGTATGTTTTTGTCTTTTACAACATTTACGCAGTACTATTTTACAGGTTTATTTACCTATAACTGGGGATATATCGCAAAGGGCGGGCCGGCTTTACAGATTTTTGGCGCTTATGTGATGCTTTCACTTATATACTCCATCTTTAAGTTCGTTAAGTTGTATAAACATGAGACTAACGTCACGATTAAATTAAAAATACGGTTTATAATATTTTCTTTTTTTATGATTGGTCTTTTGACCCTGTGTAATGTACCGGCAATGAATGGCATTGATGTCTATCCCCTGGGAAATTTAATGTTTCTCCCTTTAATGATTCTTGCCTATGGGGTATTGAAACATCGTATTATGGATGTAAAAAGTATACTTCATGTCACCTTGATATGGGCAGTTACATCCTCTCTCATTATTATCCCCAACGTAATAATATATTTTTTCCTTAAACCGTATTTATCATTAATGACGCACGTAGGATTTTTCACCGTCTTATTGATTTGGTTTATTTTGAATCATCTATATATTAATAAGAATCAACCTAAAATCGATCAGCTTTTTAATAAACATAAATTTAATTTACATGCTGTTGAAACGGCTTTCATAGATAATATTTCAATTTTACAAAACCTTAAAGGCACAATCGAGGAATTTCTGGAAGTAATAAAAAAAACACTGGGATTTTCCAGGGCGCAGCTCGTACTTCGTATCGCAGATACATATATTTTTTCAGATTCAAATGGTGATGAATTTGAAATAGATCAGGATATTGAAGAGTGGTTTGTTGGTGATAATCAGCTGGTTGAAAGGCATATGGTAGATGCCGATCCTTATTTTTCATTGATTAAAGAAAAACTTATCGAAGAGTTTAATCGTTTTAGCTGCGACTATATAGTGCCTCTTGTCCATAATAGTGAACTTGTTGCACTGGTTTTTCTTCCTGAGAAGAGTAATTTAAAACAACTAACCAAAATTGAGATTAAATTTATTAACAATATCAGGACTACCGTTGTAATATCTATAAGTAATGCAAAGATGTATCAGAATCTGTCAGACTTGAAAGATAACCTGGAAGAACGGGTGCTGGCTCGTACAGAGGAATTGATGTCTGCCATGGAAGAAATGGAGGCAATGAACGACGCTCTTGTTTCTACAAATGAAAATCTTGAAAATGCGGGACGTATTGCCGAAAGAGATATGAATATGGCAGTTAATGTCCAGAAAAGTCTTCTGCCAAAAGAGTCACCAAAAGTCAAGGACTGGGATATCGCCTTTGCCTTTAAGCCGATGTCTGGCATCTCTGGTGACATGTATGATTTTTATCAAACCGGTGAACGGTTAAACGGTATTTCACTTTTTGACGTATCCGGTCATGGCATTGCGTCAGGTTTAATAACTATGATTGCGAAACCAATAATTCATCGATATTTTACAAGAATGATTAATAAAGAATTAAGTGAAGTATTGGAAAGAGCAAATGAGGATCTTATAAAAGAGATTGGAAATGTTGATAACTATCTCACTGGTGTTATTTTAAAGTTTAGCGAAAAAGAAGGGGATATTGAATATGTAAATGCCGGACATCCCGATATCCTGATTAAAAATAAAGAAAATTCAGTAAAGGAAGTTAATTCTGAAGAAGGGGACTTTAAGGGAATGTTTCTTGGTTTCAAAGAGTTAGATGCAACCTATGAATCATTAAAATTCAGAATGGAAACAGGAGATGTTTTATTTCTTTATTCCGATTGTATCATTGAAGCGAAAAATAAAGACGGGAACGAGTATGGGATGGATGGATTAAGTCATTCTTTTTCAACCGCACCGGGTGGCACTGCAGATGAAATATTACATCATATATATAATGATTTTATGAAATTTATTGATGGTGATCTGCTTGATGATGATTTTACTGTAATTATTATTAAAAAGACATGATACATGTGTGAAGGAAGAATTATTTATTTTATTTCGATCTTCAGCATCCCGGAGTGAAAAATTTCCGTTACCACCTTCTGGTAATGATCTTCACTTCCGGTTTTTTTAATTTTTTTCATCATTTTATGTCCATCAACGAAATTTTCGCCAAGGTATGACCATAAGTTTTTCATCTTATCCAGAAGGTGGGCGTGGCCGGAAAGGGTTTTCTGATATTCACGAAACATACCTTTATGAAAATTGTAAATCCTTTCCATCAAATCTTCATCGGCAGTGGAACAGGTCCCCTTGATTTTTTCACCCAGAAAGGGATCTATTGCGGCGCCGCGGCCGATCATCCAGCGTTTTACCTGGGGAAAGCGTTGGGAAAGTTCTTCGAAAACCGCAACAGAGGTGATGTCCCCATTATAGACTACAGTGTGGTCAAGCAATGCGAGGCATTCTTCAAACTTGTCCCGGTGAGGCGTACCTTTGTACATTTGAGCAGCGGTGCGGGCATGAATGATAACTTCCTTTAATGGATGCCTGTTGAGTACAGGAATTACCTGAAGTATTTCTTCAGGAGACTCGAGGCCAAGGCGCATCTTGACCGACACCTTCGGTTTAATGCGGGGGAGAACTTCCTTTAAAAAAGAATCTATTTTTTCAGGGTGAGGAAGGAGTGCCGCTCCCCTGCCTTTGCGTATTACCATTGGATAGGGGCATCCCAGGTTCCAGTTTATAATCTCATGTCCTGCTTCAGAAAGGGCGTCAGCTAACTCTATGAATTCTTCAGGTTCCTTTGTCAGAATCTGGGGAATAACAGGCAGCCGTTTGTTGTTTTCAGGGGCCAGGTCTGTGAACGAGCTGTTTTTTCTTCGTCCCCGGCCCACTGCAGAAATAAAGGGAGCTACGGCCATGTCATATCCATGGAAGTGTTGAGAAAAAACTTTTCGGAAAATTTGATCGGTCAATCCCCGCAGGGGGGCAAGATAGAGGTAAGGGGGCATGATTTTATCTCCTGAGATTAATGGAAGTCATAGTGAATACCCCATCGGGAGAGTCAAGTCTAATCAACCGTGAACCATTGCATGGAGTTTTTTCAGTGTTTTTTCAGAGACCCTGCTTTTTACATTTACCAGGTCAATATCTGGAATGCCCCCGGATATTTTATACCCATGATTTAACACCCTGTCATCCCAGATGGTTTTTAAATCATTTTTAAATAATGTTTCAGAAGCAGCAGCTTTGCCCCAGCCGCTCAGCATTTTAACAACAACTTTATTTACAATTTTTGCGACTCCGGTGCTGTGATCCAGAAATTTATTCTGCATATCTTCAGGGAGCGTTGTCCGGTTGTGCAGAAGCCATGCCAGGGAAACCATATCATGGGCAACTACTGATTCGGAAACAATAACCAGCGCTTCATCGGGAGTCTGTATATAGCCGTCATCGGGCCCTACGGTTGAGAGGAGCTTGTCCCCGGTTGAAACCACAAGCCTTTGTTTATCCAGTAAGGTTGTGGCCCGGTTGCCCTCTGCGGTGAGTTCATGAAGAGATTTTGCATTGTAATGGTATTCAAGCCGGGTGTCAGTGCGCCAGTAGCCGACAACCGCTTTCAGCCCGAGAGATGAACCAGCAAGGATATGTCGTGAACAGCGTGGCATGAGAACAATGTGATCAGCTTCTTTCAAAATAGACGGCATCATTATGTTTTTTTTCCAGAGGCCTGGTTTGTCAGTTGTATCTTCATAAAAAGAATCCCAGCCCGCTTTTTCAAAAAAGTACGGCTCGCCGCCCGCTTCTGTTACTGCCGAGAGCATGCCGGAAGCCTCCATCAGTTTTCTTGAACTTCCGGTAGTTCTATCTTCGAAAAATTTAAGGTGTTCTATGCCGGACATGTCGCCGACTATAACCCTGCCTGCTCCTTTTCGTCTAAGGAGCCTGATCATCGCCGAAAGGGCAACGGGGTTTGTTGTTGCGGGATAGGGGTTGCCTGAATTTAGAACAGGTTTTATGAATACTGTCTGTCCCTTTTTGAGCCATTTGAAATCGCTTGCCGCTTCAACAGTATTTGAGACAGCTTCTTCCATTGCCTTTTTTGTCGGGTTTTGCGCCGCTGAAATATAGACAGGTGTTTTTTCTTTATCCAGGTTCATTTTAATTTTGGAAAATGATGTGTGCTGGTATTTTTTATCAGAGAATATATCGTCTTTCATGAGGCGGAGGGATCCAATGACTGCAGCGGCCCCTGCAGTCATGCCGGTGAGTTTTAGGAAGTTTTTACGATTGATTTTTTTGCTGTTCATGATAATATCCTGATAATCTTTGTGTTGAAAGCTAAGTATGCATGTAATCCAGGATGTTGCAATTAAAATATGAATTCAGAATTTATTCCAAAATATACAATTATTTAATGAGTACAAATTTTTATGAACAGGCATACCGGGTGATACAGTGTATTCCTGTCGGTAAAGTCACCAGTTATGGTCGTGTTGCCAGGATGCTGGGGCGCCCCGGTGCTGCCCGTGCTGTCGGCTATGCCCTCAACTCTCTGAAGCATCACGATAGAAATAATCCATATACTTCCGATACCGTTCCCTGGCATCGGGTCATCAATAGTCAGGGGAAAATCAGTACGCGTCATAATAGATCAGCTGCAGAGGAGCAGGCTGCGAAACTTCGGGCCGAAGGTGTACATGTCAGTGATGATATGCATGTAGATATGGATGTATACTTATGGGAACCTTCAGGCCGGACGGATTATTGAGGATTTGTAAAAGATCGATGATACCCTGCTTGCCGAAGTGTTTTCTTCGGTGGAACAAAATGATCTTACCCTTGCTCTTCGTGTTGCCGATGATGAGATACGAGGAAAAATTTTTAGATGTATTGAAAAAGAAACCGTTGCTGAAATACGTTCGGACCTTGACTGGGCTGGTTCAGTAAAGATGGATGATGTTCCTGTTGCGTCTGAAAAGATAATTCTACTGGTTAATCATACCCTCGGTTAATGTATTTATATTGCTTTTTTATTGTGCTACAAGGTACACTTCCTTCATTATAAATAAACAGGAATATTTTATGAAAAAGGTTACGGTCATATTAATTCTGCTTTTTTCTTTTACTGCAGCGCTATCGGCAGAGAAAGAAGCTGCTCTCTTCAGAGGAATTGCATCGAAAGTTTCTGATCTTCTGCCAAAGCTGAAGAATGGGTCTATCGCAGTTTTCCCTTTTGAGGCTCATGGCTTTAGTGATTTTGCTTATGGTCTCTATGTATCAGATAAACTTTCGGCGGCTATTTCGGCAAAAAATAAATTATTACTGGTTGAGCGTGAAAAACTTAATCGGCTTATGAAGGAAAAAGAATTATCCATGAGCGGGGCAATAAAACAGGATGATGCAAGAAAAATCGGTTCGCTCCTGGCAATCGATGCCATTGTTCTCGGACGGGTCTACCGGGCAGAGCATGGCTATGAACTCATGGTGAAGGTGATTGATACACAGTCGGGAATCGTACTGGCGATGATTACTCGAAAATATATTGCTCCTGTCAAGAAACAGAAAGGCTCAGGGTTTGTCGGTACCTGGCGGGTGACAAAGACTGCATCTTATCTCGTGAACCAGAACATGCGTTATGAAAAGCTGGTCTTAAAAAAGGACCGCAGCTTTTCTCTTCACATGGTTAATAACGCTGACCGGCTTGTAGAGATAGAGGGCCGCTACCGGGTCGACAGAAATAATATAAATTACCGCGCCTTGAAAATATATTTTGACGGAAGTAGAACTTCTTTTATGCGGATGAACAGCAAACTTCAGGGGACAATTTTTTTGATCAAGGGAAAGCTATATTTTAATTATTCCGGGACGGGGAAGAAAAAAAAGACCAGGCTTGATGCCATGGATCGGCGTTATCGATGTGTTGCAGAGAGGATTGAATAATTATTTAATACAACCGGATACCTGCAGTAAGACTGATCTGAATAAGGTGAGCATTGTTCCTGTTTTCAATTTTTGAAAGTGTTTCAGGAAGTACTTCGCCATCCTTAATGGCCAGAGATTCCTGGTACATTTTGAAGTGTACACTGAGTTGAAGAAACCAGGTGGTTTTTTCATTGAAGGCATTAAATATATTACCAATGGAGAACCCGAAGAGAACCCCTTCGCTGAAAAATCGAGTAGCTTCTTTATTTAAAACATCTTCTTCCTCTTTGTCAAAAAGCCAGTAAACACTGGTGCCATAACCCTGGAAAAGCTTCAGGTAGAGATTAATTGTATCTGTTCTACGGGTAAAGGGCAAGCGGACCATAACCCCCCAGAAAAAAGATGAATCCCACATGAGGGAATGAAAATCTTCAAGTGTGTGTGGGGTCAATGATCCGTCTGTTTCTTCAATGTACTGCGTTATCGTGACATCATGAAAATAGCCGAAACTGATGATTGCTCCCAGTTCAAGGCCCACAGCGTCGAAGACCCAGTATCCGAGGGCTGTATAGAAGTGAATTCCTGCGATGCTTTTATTTTCTTCTGAGTGGGTTATTGAAGCGAGAGCTGAAAGCCCGGTGCCGATAGCAAAGTAGTGTTTCGGATGCCACTTGGTTGCGGCATAATTGTTATCAGCGATGGCCTGTGAATCAGAGGGCTTGTCGGATTCCGTCTCAACTGCTGTAGCGCTTCCTCCAAGTAAAAGTATGATTATCAGAGGTAGAAGTGTATATTTCATTGTTATATCCTGTATCTTTAAAATCGAAAGGTAAGCCTGTAGCCAATAGTGTCAGTGGTGACAACCGGTATGCTTACTGACTCATAACTTGCAAAGGGAAAGAGGGCAAAGGGATTCAAAATGTATCCAAGTATGTGGGCTGCGGTATAGTTGGTACTGAGAAGTTTGCAGCTTAGATATTCCAGGCTGATGCCAAGGACTGCCCCGAGAATGGGAGTCTGGTATATATCCTGAAAACTGGGGGGTTCCGTGATAGTCTCGACAGTAAATTCAAAGAGAATCTGTGTGACGGCGCTCCACAGTAAGGCGCCTCCTTTGGTGTGACCCCGGTAGCGATAAAAGAGATAGTAATAGTTGCCCGCAAGTGAGTGCATAATCAGGTTATAATTGTAGCTGTCATGGTCAAAATGGGGCTGGTACATGTTGGAATACCAGTTCTTAAAGGAGCCGTGCTCCTGAATAGTCTCCCATTGGAATCCAAGGTAATAGGCCCAGAGTACCGAGTAAGCGATACTGAGGTTGAGGATATTATCTCCTGTAGAAATGTCAGTTCGAATAACATGCCTGAACACTTTCCGAGAAGGGATTTCAGAAGAAGAGCTGTCAGAAAATTTTTTGCTTTCTAAAGGGGTTACTTCCTTCTCGGCGGAAATGAGGCTTTCTGCGGCTGCTCCGATCATAAGAAGGGATATGATGAAAATGCTGATTTTTTTATTCATGGTACTATGACCTGCTGTTGCTGTTTGTTTTTCAGCCATCCTAATTTTTGGGAGATTCAGTGCAACAAAATAACATTAACCAGAATGTTTACAAAAGTTAGAACCTCTGAACATATTTTATTTCCTGCTTGCGGTGAGATAAACTTCCTTCTACCATGACTTTGATATGAATGGTGAAGGAAGTCAGAATCATGAAACCGGCTCTGAGCCCCGGGGCGCGGTGATACAAAAAATTCACTACCGGGAATCCTCCGTGAAGGTGGAACTCGATAATGATGAGAAACTCCCCCTCTCCCTTGACGCCGTGGTTGCCTTTAGCCTTTCATCTGAAAAAAAACTGACAGAGCAGGAAGTTGAGCTGCTCCGCCATGCTTCCCGAACCTGGCTGTGCCGCCAGAAGGCCTTGAATTATCTTTCGTACCGAAACCGTTCTGAGGGTGAAATGAAGCTCTATCTCAGAAAAAAGAGCTTTGACCCTGAATATATCGAAGAGACCATCTCGTGGCTCCATGAGCGGAAGTATCTTGATGACCGTTCTTTTGCAGTCAATTACATTGAATCAGTATTGCGGCGCAAAACCATTGGAAAGCAGCGGATAATCGGAGAGCTCCGCCAGAAGGGGGTTTGTTCCGCGGATATAGAAGGCGCCTTCGAAGAAGCGGAGATGCCCGACAATGGTGATGAACGCCTTATGGCTCTTGCTGAAAAGAAATGGCGCAGCATCAAAGACAAGGAGCGCCCTCTTGAGCGTCTCCGGGCCTTTCTCTATCAGCGGGGGTTTTCAGGTGATGAGATAAAGGTTGTTTTGAAAGCGTTTCGAAATCTCACCAGAGACGATGAGTTTTAACTCAGCAACGGTGAAAGGCAAAATTTCTTGCAAAATTCCGGCCTCCCTGCACAATGCCTCTCTGTCTGGTTCTTTCAGGCAGAAGGAGAGGATCACTTTTCCCGTGTTAGTTTTAACTGAAATACCGGTGGTTCAATGGTATGCACCGCTCTGCTGAATATATTGAATATATTGAATATTAAAGAGGTTTATCATGCTGAAGGTAATGGATCTGAGAAACAGTTTTGTCGATTTTTTTCGCGAGAGGGACCATAAGATTGTGCCCTCAAGCCCCCTGGTGCCGAAGGATGACCCGACCCTTCTTTTTACCACTGCCGGGATGGTGCAGTTCAAGCCGATGTTTGCCGGTACGGTAGACCTCGAATATACCCGCGCCGCTTCAGTGCAGAAGTGTCTCCGCACCAGTGACCTGGAAAATGTCGGCCGTACAAAGCGTCACCTTACCTTCTTTGAGATGTTGGGAAACTTTTCCTTTGGTGATTATTTTAAGAAAGAAGCCATTCAGTTTGCCTGGGATTACTCCACGGAAATTATCGGTTTCCCAAAGGAGAAAATCTGGATTTCCATTTACCAGGATGATGATGAAGCCTTTGAAATCTGGAATAAAAATATCGGCGTTCCCGCTGAAAGAATTGTCCGCCTTGGAAAAGCGGATAACTTTTGGGGACCCGCTGGTGATTCCGGTGCATGCGGACCCTGCTCTGAGCTTCACTTCGACCGGGGCCCTGAATTCGGTTGTGATAATTCTGCCTGCAAACCGGGCTGTGAGTGTGAGCGGTTTCTTGAATACTGGAACCTGGTTTTTAACCAGTTTAACCAGGATGTAGCCGGTGTGATGCATCCCCTTCCCCAGACAGGAATTGATACCGGTATGGGCCTTGAACGCCTGGCAACCCTGATTCAGGAAGTCGATTCAGTCTATGAGACCGATGAATTTGTGAACCTGATTAAGTTTGTCAGTGAAGCCTCGGGGGTTCCCTACGAGGGTAAAAATATTATACCGATACGGGTTATTGTCGAACATGCCCGTACGCTGACCTTTTCCATGTCTGACGGCATTTATCCTTCCAATGACGGCCGCGGCTATGTGCTGCGCCGGATTCTGCGCCGGGCTCTCCGGTTCAGCCGGCAGCTCGGTATTAAAGATCCCTTTGTCTATACGATTGTTGATCCCATTGTTGAAGCCATGGGCAAATTTTATCCTGAAATTATCGAGCCGGTAAAGAATGTGAAATCGGTTATCGAGTCAGAGGAGCGGCGTTTTCTTGAAACCATTGAAAATGGCATGGACCGCCTTGAAGAAATTATCAAGACGAGCAAAAATTCAATCAGCGGAAAAGACGCTTTTCTGCTCTATGATACCTTCGGTTTTCCTGTCGAGATGACCAATGAAATGGCTGAAGAAAAGGGTCTTGATATCGACATGAAGGGCTTTGAAGCTGAAATGGAAAACCAGCGCCAGCGGGGAAAACAGAGCTGGAAGGGCATCGACGCGGGCCTTGAGCAGCAGTTTGAAGCAGCGGCAAAACAGGTAGGCGACACGGTTTTTCTCGGCTACGATCATGATACGGCAGAAGGCTCTATTATTGCCCTCTACACCGAAGCGGGAGAAGCCGAATCCTTCAGTAAAGGTACCACCGGTTTTGTGGTCCTCGACCAGACTCCCTTCTACGGAGAGTCGGGCGGTCAGGTTGGCGACCCGGGGGATATTGTAACCGCCTCAGGCGCCCGGTTTACTGTAACTGACACAAAGAAATTTAATAAAACCATTATGCACGTCGGAACTCTTGATGAAGGAAGTTTAAAGAAAGGCGAAAAGGTAACTACAGCCATTGATTCGGTTAATCGTAACCTGATTCGGGCCAACCATACAGCAACTCACCTTCTTCAGGCCGCATTGCGGGAAGTTCTGGGAGAGCATGTCAAGCAGGCGGGATCAATCGTTGAACCTGAACGTCTTCGTTTTGACTTTTCTCACTTTAATGCCATGACCGAAGCAGAAATTAAAGAAGTGGAAACAATCGTCAACAACAGAATCTGGGAAAATATTGTAGTTGATACTAAAGTCATGTCTCTTGAAGAGGCAACAAAATCAGGCGCCATGGCGGTCTTTGATGAAAAGTATGATGATACGGTACGGGTCGTGACCGTTGAAGGTTTCAGCCGGGAGCTTTGTGGTGGTACCCATACTGATAATACGGGTAAAATTGGTGTATTTAAGATTGCCCGTGAGATGTCCCCCGGGGCAGGAATTCGCCGTATCGAAGCTGCAACCTTGAAGGGAGTTCTCGACCGGTACAGCGAGCAGGAAGTACTCCTGAACGGGGCAACGGAAAAACTGAATGTATCTGAAGCGGATCTTGTAAAACGGATCGAAGACCTGGTTTCACGAACCAAAAACCTCGAAAAGGAGCTGGAAAAAATCAAAAAGGCCTCCCTCTCTTCAGGTGTTGATGATATTATTGCCGCCGCAGTAGTCGGGGCCAATGGGGTAAAAATTATCGGTCATCATTTTAAAGATGTTGATACCAATGCCATGCGGGAGCTATCTGATAAGATCCGTGAAAAAGAACAGTCATCCGTGGTGCTTTTCGGTTCTGATATAAAGGGAAAGGCAATGCTTCTTTATGCCGCAACAAAAGGTGCGGTTGAAAAGGGAATCGATTGTGGGGCAATAATAAAAGAAACAGCTCCACTGGTGGGCGGTGGCGGCGGGGGCCGAAAGGATATGGCCCAGGCCGGCGGAAAGAATCCAAAGGGCCTTGAAGAAGCCCTGAAGGCAGCGGTTGACAAGGCTAAAGACCTGGTTTTATAACAGGTTTTCTATATAAGCTTGATGTTTAAAAATGGGGTGTCATCGGCACCTCTTTTTAATATCAAGCTTGATTGCTCTGGTTAAGGATGTAGCTATGGAAGTCCCTCGTTGGCGGATTCAGGGAGTTTTCTACTTTATATAAAAAGTCCCGAATGAGACATAAATATACTTGATTTTTTAGTTAAATGTTCCTACTCTTGATTAGAAAATCAGGGCAAGCCAGCCAGTACGTAGAAATAATACCCCTGCAACACCCGTATATAGAGGAAACCATGAACAACAGCGAACGATATTCAGAATTTATAGTACGATCCGTTGATCATATTTTTAAAAAGTTTCTTCAGGATGAGTATATCGAAGAAGTTTATGAATCACAGACAGATAGTGAGGATCACCAGGTTGCTGTAGAGATTACCGGTACGCTGCAGGGCGAAATAGTAATAAATATTCCAGATAATACCCTTTCACTGCTTACTAAAAAATTTATCGGCAACCGTAAAAGCGCGAAAAAGCATTATGGCGATGTTGCAGGTGAGATCGCCAACCTGATTACCGGAACCTTTGCCAACCAGATGCAGTTTGATGAACATGAAATCATTCTCTCCCCCCCTGAGTTTAATGATGATCCTATTACCATGAAGGCCCTCTATGATAATATCAACCTCTCTTTCAGTTCGAGTTTCGGGGGCTTTGATATTGATCTCTACTATAAAGAAGAACTGTAAGCGAAGGAACCCCATCCATGCATACCTATGACATCATAATCATTGTTATATATTTTGTCCTGAGTCTTGGTATTGCATTGTTTTTCTCCCGCCGTGCCGGGCTCAGCCAGGAAGAATTTTTTCTCTCTGGCCGTAAGCTTCCCTGGTGGATAGCCGGGACCACTATGGTGGCCACCACCTTTGCTGCTGATACGCCACTGGCAATTGCAGAATTCGTTGGTAAAAATGGAATCGCCGGTAACTGGATATGGTGGAACATGGTTGGGGGTACGGTTTTAACAGTATTTTTCTTTGCCCGACTCTGGCGGCGTGCGGGAATTCTTACGGATGTCGAATTTATTGAAGTCCGTTACAGTGGAAAACCTGCTGCCTTTTTACGGGGATTTCGCGCTGTCTATCTCGGAATTTTTATGAACGTCATCATCATGGGTTGGGTTAATGTTGCGCTTGCCACAGTGCTTGAAATAGTGTTTGATATTCCTGGGAAACAGGTTCTTCCTTATATCTTTGGTGCTATGGTCATGGTGGGACTCTACTCTGCAGTCTCCGGTCTCTGGGGAATTGCTTTTACTGATATGTTGCAGTTTTTCATTGCCATGGCCGGCTGCATCGTTCTTGCTATTGTTGTTTTAGACCTGCCCGAGGTAGGTGGAATGGCAGGTATTATTGAGAAACTTCCGAAGGAGACTTTTAACTTTTTCCCTGTCATCAATTCTACAGGCAAGGGTGTCGCTGTGGGAGCATTTTCTCTGACTGCCTCAGCCTTTCTCGCTCATGTGCTGGTTCAATGGTGGGCCTCCTGGTATCCGGGAAGTGAGCCGGGAGGCGGCGGTTATGTGGCCCAGAGAATGATGTCAGCTAAAGACGAACGGCATTCCCAGCTTGCGACCCTCTGGTACAGTATTGCTTTTTTTGCTGTACGTCCCTGGCCGTGGATTATTGTGGCCCTTGCCGCCCTGGTTCTTTATCCGGACCTGGCAATGGATAACAAGAAAGCGGGCTACGTCATGGCGATGAAGGATCATCTTCCACCCGGGCTGCTGGGGCTCCTGGTGGCTGCCTTCCTGGCTGCCTATATGTCAACAATTTCAACACACCTGAACTGGGGAAGTTCTTATCTGATCAATGACCTTTACAAGCGCTTCATAAAAAAAGACGCCACGGAAAAACATTATGTTCTGGTGTCACGCCTGGCCACCCTGCTGATGATGGTCCTTGCCAGTCTCATGGTGCTGTTTATTAATGAGATATCAAAAGCCTGGGAATTTCTCATTGAGTGCGGCGCTGGCCTTGGCCTTGTGTTGATACTCCGTTGGTACTGGTGGCGTGTAAATGCCTGGGCAGAAATTGCAGCTATGATTATACCCCTTCTGGCCCTGCCGGTGAGCAGGTACGTTCTTGAGTTGCAGTTTCCGGATTCGCTTTTCTTTATTGTTGCGGTGACAACAGTAGGCTGGTTTATCGTTATGTTTATTTCTTCCCCGGAAAAGAAAGAAGTTCTGCAAGCTTTTTATGAGCGGGTTTATCCCGGTGGTCCAGGATGGAAATCCTTTGCTGGCAGTGAGGATCGTGAGTCACTTCTTCCCCTCTTGGTAAACTGGATTCTTGGTGTGATTCTTGTCTACAGTTCTCTTTTCGCAGTCGGTAAAATAATTCTTCTCGATTATGCGGCAGGATTTGCCCTTTCAGCTGTTGCTGCAGGTATTTTTATTTTGCTCGGATATCGTCTGAAAAAAGAACATTCATAAAGGAAATTTCCCTTTTCCCTCCCCTATGCTGTAAAGTCGGCAGGCGTAAACTTCCTTTACCATTTTTTCTTGCATTCTTTCCCTTTCAGCGATAGATTCAAGGTATCACACTATTTTAAAACAGGTGCCGCCATGTCTCCACGTGAAGACCTTACTGCTATTTATACCTCAGCAATAGAAGCCGTTGATCCCTTCAGGGCGGTTGCCAACAGCCTCATCCGAAAGGGAGAGGAACTGCTGCTAAAACAGGGAGAAAAAATTCTCGCCTCCTGTGACCTTGGGGACTTCGAGCGGGTTCTCGTTGTCGGTGCAGGGAAGGCAACAGCGCCCATGGCCAGGGCCGTGGAAGAAATCTTAGGTGACCGGATAGACCGGGGTGTGGTGTCAGTGAAGTACGGATACACGACTGAGCTTGAGATAATTAAAATCCATGAGGGGGCACATCCGGTTCCCGATGCGGCGGGCAACCATGCGGCAGCTGAAATTGTTGAGATCCTTGAATCTGCGGGGGAAAAAGACCTGGTGATATCATTGATCTCTGGTGGAGGCTCGGCGTTACTTCCTCTCCCCCCTGCCTCTATTTCTCTCGAAGAGAAACAGGAAACAACTGACCTGCTTTTAAAAAGCGGCGCGGCTATACATGAAATAAACGCGGTTCGGAAGCATCTTTCCCGGGTAAAAGGGGGAAACCTGGCCCGGGCTGCCTGGCCTGCACGGGTCTTAAATCTGATGATTTCTGACGTCGTGGGTGACGCCATGGATGTTATCGCCTCAGGGCCCTTTGTTCCTGACAGTTCATCCTTCAGGGAGGCGGCGGGTATTTTAGAACGGTATCATATTTCAGAGAAGGTCTCCGGTTCAGTGATGAGTCATCTTCGTACCGGCGCTGAGGGGAAGATTGAAGAAAATCCCTCGAAAGGAAACAGGTACTTTGAAAAGGTTACCAATGCGGTTATTGCCTCAAATATTATAGCCCTGAGAGCGGCGGCGGAAACCGCGGATTCCCTCGGTTACAACAGCTGTATTTTGTCTTCTCTCATAGAAGGAGATACCGCAGAAACGGCGTTCTGGCATTCTCGCATTGGAGAGGAAGTTTTTGCCTCAGGAAATCCTGTACCTCCCCCTGCCTGCATTATCAGCGGTGGGGAAACCACCGTCATCGTTACTGGAAACGGGCTTGGGGGCAGGAATATGGAATTTGCTCTTCAGGGTGCTGTTCATATCAGGGGGAAAGATGATATTCTAATGGCCAGTGTCGGCACAGATGGAAGTGACGGTCCGACTGATGCCGCCGGTGCGGTTACCGATGGGAGTACCATTGCCCGGGCTGAAGATTTGGGTCTTTCAATTGAGGAGTATACCAGGAATAATGACAGCTATAACTTTTTTAAACAGCTGGGAGACCTGATAATAACCGGACCTACCAACACCAATGTCATGGATATCCGCATTGTCCTTGTAACGCCGAAAAAATTAGAGGTTGACGGTATTCTTTGAAAAATTATAGTCTTATGTCGTATGACGGTATAAAATCAGAAAAAAGCATGTCAGGATTAATTTTGCTAAAAATCTAAAAAAGGTCTTGATAATTTTGAAAGACTTGTTTATACTTCCAACTATTCATGTCGAATAATCGGGCATGGAAGCCCTGATGTTAAGGTATAAATTATACTTGAGTAATTGAGGAGTACTACTATGAAAACAGGCAAACTTATTAAGGTCTTATCCATTGTCATGCTTTCAGCCTTTGTTGTTTCAACAATGGCTCTTGCTCAGCAGGATACTGGAAAGAAAAAACCAGCGGTTTCACAGAATGAGGACGGCACCTATTCCAGTACTGAGCACAATGAGGCGAACAGGCCTGAAGATTCTTATCTTGCAAAGTTTCATGCCCATGATGTGGTAGAAAAACTTATGAAGAAGAATCTTGAGCAGATTTATCTTTTGAAAGTGGTTGTTACCAATTTTAAGGGTAAAGACGGCTGGGAAAAGTCTTACAATGAATGTTATCAGGGCTATAAAAAGGCCATGAAATATTTTTATGAGCGAAATATGATCTATGCACGGGTAGAATTCGAAAAGAATAAGAAGCAGATCAGTGATCTTCTTGAAAAAATTATTGCAGAATACAAAAAAGAAGCGAATGAAATGCTCTCACTCTGTGTTGACAGAATTATGGAGCTTCACCTCATGGAAGAAACCCGTTCTGATCCCAATAAGAACCGGGAGCTTTTTCACAATCAGATGAGACTGCGAATATCATACGCTCAAATGGATGAAGCGAGAGCTTCAAGAATTGCCAAAAACCCAGAAGTTGCCCTGTATCACTACCGGGTTGCCAAAGTTTATGCGATTAAAATCATTGAAGCTCTTTCTGAGCCGAAGGATGCAGACAAGAACAAACAAAAATATGATGTTCACAAAGCTGATAACCTGAACCGTATTTTAAAGAAATCAAGCGGCGGTGGCGGAAATACCGCTCCTACGCAATAATCAGACTATAATCTAATGATTAAAAAGGGGAATAAAGCTATATTCCCCTTTTTTATTGTTCTGGATATGCAGTTGTTTCTGAGATATGGTAAAAAAAAAGTTATTTCACACAGTTTTAATATGCGGATTTTCTTTAGCATTTCTGTTTAATGCATCGAAGGTTCCCGAGTATGAATATCCACTTTTCCGCATTGTCATCGATCCGGGGCATGGCGGTGTATCAATGGATCCAAAGTCTTTACATGGAGACAGATATGACGCACTTTCCGGAAACTACCTCGATCCCTTTAAAGAAGGGGCAGCGAGGGGACGAGACTGGGAACATAAAATTGTATACCGGGTTGCCCGCAAGGCCTATAATATCCTCTATGACTGCTCTCCTGACGGGGACTTTAAGAAATTCAATAAAATTCTGAAAAAATACAGTAACACAAAGGCAAAGCGTATTTATATTTTGCCTATGTTGAGTCGGGGAGACTCTATTTCCCGTAGCGAGGCAAAAAAGATGAAGGAGCCTAATGGTGAATTCAGGCTCTTTGATTACCCGGGAGAAGATAAAAGAACCATGCCGGGAAGAATTTCAAGAATTAATCGATTTAAACCCCAACTGGTTGTCTCTCTTCATTGTGCCAAAAAGGCTCCCCGTGAATTTAAAGGTATGAATCCCGTCCTGGTCGCTCCATACAGTTTATTAAGTAAGGGTCTCGAATACCTGCAGAAAAAAAGGAGTAGTAAAAAATTCTTCTACAGACATGAAATGAGGGACTGGTTTAAAGAAAACATTAAGCGCTCTTCTTTTAACTGGTTTCTCAATGATACATCACTTTATTTTACATCCTATCCCCTGGACAAAAAGCAGCATGTCAAACTCGATAAATTTAAAGGGTATCGGTATAATATGGTAACCTGGAAGTATCGAGACTCTCCCGGATGGGAACGAGCTGCCCGATTTCACAAACCGGGAACCAGGTATTCAAACAGCTACAAGACGATTGCCCCGAATGGCAAATTCTGGGAAAGGGAAAAATCAAAATTTGAGCAATACCGTCGTGATGGTGGACCTGAGGGATATGGGGGCGATAATGCCTATGCGTCATATGAAATTATCCGACATATGCTTCAGGCTTTGAAAAAATCCGGCAATTATCATTACCGCAATATTCCTGGGAAATCCTATAACAGTGTGTATATTGTTCCTCTCCATGTGAATGCTGTAAGCGCCTTTGTTGAACTGGGATATCTAGACCGTTGGCGTGACCGTCGACTTCTCACCAAAAAGCAGGATATTCTTGCAGAGGGTATTGCAGTGGGCATATATTCGCTTTTAACGGGTTTGAAGCCTAAAGATAAGACATTCCGACATCGCCCGCGGGGAAAAAAGATTGACCTTGATAAGTATCAAATTTCAACTGATAAAAGCTATTTTGATATTGTAACAGGTGAATAAAAAATGCGTAAATTATTGCTGCCTTTGTTTGCAGTGATGCTTGTTCAGCCTCTGAACGGTCTGGGGCCTGAAGATTTAAACAGGCATTTTATCAATGCAGCTGCCCGGGCAAGAAGGTCTGTTGTTCATATTGTTATTTATAACCGCTTTTTCCGCGATGGCAGGGAAATGTTTAGGAAAGTTGCAAACGCAAGCGGAACAATAATTACCGAACATGGCTATATCGTTACAAATTATCATGTTGTATCAAAGGGGAATTTTTACCGTATTACAACACATGATGGTAAAGTTTTCAATACTCGTCCATATCGAGGCGGTAAGCGGTTTCTTGCGGATGTAAAAACAGACATAGCACTTATCCAGGCAGATAATCAGGATGGATACCGGTTTGTCCCCGTGGCCTTTGCCCGTGGCCTGCCTCTTCGAGAAGGAGAGTGGGTACTGGCTATTGGGAATCCCTATGGTCTTTCTCAGACGATAACCAGTGGAATAATTTCATCCATTGGGCGGAACAATATTGGATTTGCTGATATTGAGGATTTTATTCAATCCGATGTTTCGATTAATCCAGGCAGCTCAGGGGGACCTCTGATTAATTTGAAGGGTGAAATGGTTGGTTTAAACACTGCAATCCGTTCAGTATCGGGGGGCTACCAGGGCATAAGCTTTGCTATTCCATCACAGATTGTTAAGCATGTCTGCTATGAGTTGAACCGTCATGGAAGAGTGAGAAGAGGCTGGATAGGGTTTATCGCGAGAGAAGGTGATCGGGAAGCTCCAAATCTTCAACCCGAAATTGAAATTATAAGTATCGTAAAAGGCTCCCCGGCTGAAAGAGCCGGATTGAAGAAGGGAGATCATATACGTGTAATAGACGGGAAAAAGGTAAATTCCCTCGCATCACTGATTGCCTATGTAGGGAAAAAGCATGTTAATTCAAAAATTCATCTGGTTATTTCCAGGGATGCCCGGCTTTTTAGATATGTACTCACTCTACGGGAAAAGACAAATTTTAACCGTTTAAAGAGGGGTCTGCAGCTTCTTTTTACCCGGTATGGTCTGGAAGTCGATGATGCTGTTTCGTCCCGCGGAATTACTGTCTCATATGTATCTCCGAGAAATATGGGGACTGGTGTGCGTAAGGGCGATTTGATTGTCGGGTTGAATGGTTCGGGTGTAAAATCTATTGATGATTTTATTCAAAAATTATATAAATTTAATGGACGAATTAAACTTATTGAAATATATCGTGATTCACAAATGCATGAAATCTATTTTAAACAACAATAGTGGTACCGGGATCTGTCAGCATGGAAAAAAAAATTAGTATTACTCTTCTCTTGTTTTTACTACCCATTTTTTCTGTCACTGCAGCACAGCAAAAGAAGATTAAAAAAATACAGGTTATAAATCAAGATTTCTATCGCAGCATTACCCGCGAAGCTCCTGTAAGACGAGACCTGTTCCTCAGTAAGAGAATTAATTTTTTAATACAGGGAAGAGGGATTATCAAATCCGTCACTCCCTTGAAAAGATACAGGAAAAAGATAAAAATCGAAGTTCACGATGAAAATTCAGAAAAATATGGTTTAAAGGTGCAGTACTTTCTTTTCACAAGCAATGAAGGGTGGTTTAGAGATGCAATTGTTGGTGAAATATTTGAATTCAAAGGGCAATGCATGGTAATTACCCCAATGAATACACAACGCAATGCTTTTATATTTGATATTGTACTGGAAGATGGTGCGATTATTGTACAGTGACATAATTTTAAAAAAAATGAAATGGAGAAATACATGCAAGATTTAAAGAAAGCCTATAAAACAGTAATGGATGATAATTTTCCTGAAGAGATGACAATTTCTTTTGGTAATCAAAAATTAATCTATAAAAAAAGAACATGGAAGATTGATGAAGAAGGCACGGTAATAGAGAAAGGTCTCAGGTATGGTGAAAATCCGGGACAGGAATCAGCTATGTATGAACTTGTTAATGGCAACCTGGCCCTGGGGGATTGCAGGTTTATTGAAGCGGGCAGCAGCCTTACAAGCAGTATCAGCGAATCAGACATGCTTCAGTTTGGAAAACATCCGGGAAAGATAAACCTGACTGATATAGATAATTCATTGAATGTTTTGAAATATCTCTCTGATAAACCGGCATCTGTTATTGTTAAACACAATAATCCCTGTGGGGTGGCCTTTTCAGATACGATTGCAGAAGCATTTAAAAAATCTTTTGCAGCTGATCGTATTGCTGCTTTCGGAGGATGTGTTTCACTTAACAGAACCGTTGATAAGGAAACTGCTGAGTTGATTGCAGAGCAATATCTCGAAGTTGTTGTCGCTCCTGATTACTCAGGTGAAGCGGTTGATATTTTAAAGAAACGGAAAAATTTAAGAATAGTAAAAATTGAACGGATTGATAAACTTGAAAGCTTTAAAAACAGCCGTTTTGTTGACTTTAAATCCCTGATAGATGGAGGAATCATCGTTCAACAGTCTCCTCTTAATATTATTCAGAGAAAGGAAGATTTGAAGCTTGCCACAACAGAATATAAGGGAACAAGATATTCTGTTGCACGAGAGCCTTCTGAGAAGGAATATCAGGACCTACTTTTCGGCTGGTTTGTTGAGCAGGGTGTAACTTCAAATTCAGTAATCTATGTCAAGGATGGAGTTACTGTCGGTATCGGTACCGGGGAACAGGATCGTGTCGGTGTTGCAGAAATCGCAGTCTACAAAGCCTATACCAAGTATGCAGATCTTTTATGTTTTAATCGTTACGGAATCCCCTATAAGCAGCTTGAACTGGAAATAAATCGGGATGAAAGACCGGAAAAGGAAATGATTGAAATCGATGAAGAAACGGATGCTGCAAAGGGAGGTTTGATTGGCGCCTCTGCAGTATCTGATGCTTTTTTCCCCTTCAGGGATGGTATTGATGTCTGTGTTGAGCAGGGTATTTCTGCTATTGTTCAACCGGGCGGCTCCATGAGAGATTATGAAGTAATTGAGGCTTGTAATGAAGCTGATCCCCAGGTGGCAATGGTCTTTACCGGTCAGCGTGCTTTTAAGCATTAATATCCGTCAGGATGATTGCAACTGAATATATTTCTATTGAGAGCAGGGGGTTTCGGGATGTTCTAGATTTAACACCTGAAATCCGACGGGCTCTTGAAAACCATGACGTCAGTAATGGTATCGTAACTGTTTTTGCCCCCGGTTCAACTGCCGGTATTACTACTGTTGAGTTCGAAACGGGACTGAAGAAGGATCTCGATGTCTACCTTGAGAAGCTTTTTCCGTATGGTGACCCGTATGCTCACCATGAGACCTGGCATGATGATAATGGATCATCTCATCTTCAGGCCGCCCTTATCGGTCCATCGGTAACAATACCAGTTGTTGATGGAGAGTTGACTTTGGGCACATGGCAGCAGGTAGTTTTAGTAGATTGTGATACCCGTTCAAGATCGAGAAAAATTATAATTCAGATGCTGCATGAATAAAAAGCGGCGTTATAACGCCGCTTTTTATTAATCAGCTTTTCGTTTTTCTTCATATTCTTTCAGGTAATCATTAATGAGACTTCTCTGCTTTGGTTCTGCAGCATGGTGTTCTTCCTTTACTGGCCGTATTGTATCTGCAAAAAAGTTAACCACTATTTTCCCCGGAACAACAAACAGGTTTTTGAGCCCGGCTCCAATTGAAGCGAAAAACTCAAGAATAGTTTTAAGTGTAGATTTTTTAGCATGCGCTGCTGCAGGACCGTCCCGTAGAGGTGCTGCAACGGTGGCAGCAGCTTCACGAACAGTAGCTGATACCGTTGATGTGACTCCATATGTTGCAGGGACAGGGTTCGGTATGTTGCTCATCTTAACCCCGGGTGTACTCGATCTGAGGACACGCCGGCGACGGGAGAAAAAACCGGCCTGACCTGATTCTGCGCCGCGGTCAATGCCGAAGAGTAAGAGATAATAAAAATACATGATGAAGTTCCAGAAAATCATAAAGAAGGCCTGCCAGATCTCCATAAAGGCGAACAGGACTTCGATCATTATTTTTCCGAAATCAACCCACTTAAAGAAAAAGGTGTATATATTGTCAAGTGCTCCATTATAGAACTGCTTAACCATGCTGTATTTCATGAATATCCTCCAGTTGTACCCATGGCAGGGAAAAAGATTTTTACACGTATAAAGAAACGTTAATATTATATATCCTCAAAATTGTCAAGTTCACTTAGTATTTCATCAGTTTCAGGTGTATCTTCGCATTGATGAGGGGCAGAAGTTTCATGGTCGCTATATAAACCATCGCGGGATCGGTAATACTGTGCTTTTTGGCTTAAAATTAACGGTTTAGTAATAATTATCTGGCCAAAATTAAACTTTAAATTGGAATCCTTAAGGAGTTCTTCAATTGCATGTCCATCCCGTGCCTGAGATGCCCCGGTCATTTTTAATAATTCGTCTATACCGAATTTAAAGGTGCATGTTTTGTCTGTTTGAATAGAGATGTTTTCTTCAACCAGTTTATTTTCAAGAAATGCATAAAATCTTGTGATAGCCTGTTGGTAAAGCTTTGAGTCAAGGCGAATATGAGTAAACCAGAGCCTCTGGCTCAGTGCTGAAAAGATCCTTTTTAAAATAGGAGGGGATTTTTGAATAAGTTTTCCCAGAGCATCTTTATTTATCGGGAGAAGTACTGATTTGCCAAAACTGATAGCTGTTGCATTTCTTGGTTTTGCTGAAACAATTGCCAGTTCACCGAATATATCTCCTTCCTTTAAAACAGATAACATGATTTCAGTGTTTTGCTGGTATTTAACTATTTTAACTTTTCCCTCTTTAATAATAAAGAGTTCTTCCCCCGGTTCATCTTCACAGAATATTGCCTGGTTGTCAGCATAGACATTGTATATCCCTTCGTGGATTGGTTCGAGAATACTTCGAGTTCCTGCATTCTCCATTTCGAGAATCAGGTCCCTGCCGGAGTCGACGTACTGGCAGTTGGGAAAAAGCTGCAAGAGGCGGTTGAAAATATAAAGGCTGATCTGATATTGGCTCTCCTTGTAATAATAGAGACCTGTTTTGTGGAGACGGGTTTCAAGGGGAAGCAGGTCTTCAGTACAGTTATCTGCGAAAATAAGGTCATCATACTGCCGAAGAAAATCGGCAAAGTAGTTCAGCACTTTAAAGGCAAGGTCCGGATTACTGTGCAGGTTGGAAAGGAATGTGCTGCTGGGTAGGGAAACAACAGTGGTGTCTTCAGCCGCAAGGGCGCTCTCCATTCTCGGCTTTAAGCTGAGGGCGGAAATAAATCCAAAAATTTCACCCGGCCCTGCATCACGGTGTGCAATTTTAATGTTCTCATTGTTATTGCTGAAATGTATCCGGCCCTGTATGATGATAAAGACCTGATCGGCATCTTCATCACCCTCTATGTAAAGATAAGAGCCTTTGCGGAAGGTACTTTGTTTTTCTTTCATCAACTACATCCAGTAAACCTGCATAGCACCTTTCAGTTCTTCTGAAATTTTACTACCTTTGAAAATTTCTACAAGTTTTAATGCGAAGGGAATTGCACAGCCGGGGCCGCGGCCTGTGATTATTTTTCCGTCAACAGCTACCGGTGAATTGGTGCAGTCTGCATTTCTGAGATATTTCTCAAATCCGGGATAGCAGGTTGCCTTTTTCCCTTCAAGAAGGCCTGCCTCACCGAGAACAATAGGGGCGGCGCAGAGCGCCGCAATATAGCCGTCCTGTTTATGGATGTGATGAAGCATTGAAATAACTTCACTGTTTTTTCTCAGGTGTTCGCTTCCCGGCATGCCGCCCGGAAGTACAATGCAGGTGAAGTCATCTGCACTGCATTGGGAGAAAAGAGTGTCAGCGGTGATACTGATGCCGTGGGACCCGGTGACAGGATTGAGCCCTACGGCGGCAGTAGTGACGTTGAGCTCAGCGCGCCTGAGAACATCAACTATGGTTACGGCTTCAATTTCTTCTAAACCTTCGGCAAATGGAACAATAATTTTCATTGCCTTAACTTCCTTCTCTACAGTTGTGCCGGAGTGTTTTCGGCGGACTGTACAGAGCTGAGCTTAGCTTTCAGGTCGTCTTCGAGCTTAACCAGCTCAACTTCCGCTTCTTTACGTTTTGTCTTTCCTTCTTCCTGGATCTTAAGGGTTTCTTCTATGGTACTGATAAGATTTTCATGAACTTTTTTGAGTGTGTCAATCTCAACGATACCCTTTTCAGATTCCCTCGCAATATCAAGGCTGCTGTCTTTGAGAAGGGCTGCATTCTGCTCAAGAAGGTCATTGGTGGTTTCTGAAACTTCTTTTTGCAGCTTCAGGGCTTTTTTCTGCCTGAAAAGACTGATGGCGATTACAATCTGGTTTTTCCATAGTGGGATGGTGTTGAGAATTGAGCTTTGAATCTTCTCAACCAGAACCTGGTCATTATTTTGAATAAGACGAACCTGGGGCATGGTCTGAATGGCAACCATACGGCTCAGTTTCAGGTCATGAATTTTTTTCTCAAAGCGGTTAATCATCTGGGTGAGGTCATGTACCGCCTGAGCGTCTAAGGTGTCCTTGGACTCAGCGGCCTTGGCCTTTATTTCAGGAAGGAGCTTGTCGTTGATCTCCTTCATCTTGATCTCGCCGGCAATAATAAAAAGATCGAGTTCCCTGAGGTACTCCTGGTTCTTTTCATAGAGGCTGTCAAGCATCGTAATGTCTTTGAGAAGCTGCATACGAGCCTTGGTCAGTTCATCAACGATTCGTTCAATTTCGACACTGACCTTTTGGTAACGGCCGACAAATTTTTTGGCCTCGTCAACGATCCCGCCGATTATCGGAATTTTTGATAAGAATCCCCCGGATGATCCGAGTTTGTCGACTTTGAGATCCTTGACGGTAATCATCAGATCTGTCAGTATTTCTCCTGCATATCCGGCATCTTTAGCTCTTACCTGTTCCAGGATAGTATCTGCAAAATTTGAGATATTTGACTGGGATCCGACTCCATACTGTATAATAGCCTGGGAATCATTAATGTCGATATCAGCTGCAATAGCTTCTACTTTTTGTTTTTGTTCCGGTGTCAGTTTTTCCAGGGTTAAATCCTGTTCCTGCGCCTGTCCGAGATTGTCCATGCAATCCTCCTCTGGAAGTGAATATACGGACCATGATGTCCGATTCAGGGTCTAGCATACATAACATTTTATTAATTGCAAGAATTTTACTTCAGCGGGAATTTCTATGGGTAAGGAAGTTTAAGACGTCCCTGGTCAGGGCAGATGCACCAGCCAGAGTAAATTATTCTGTTTCCTTGTTAAGAAGAAACTGTTTGAAGCGCACCGCCTGCTTAAAATCAGTTTTCAGGGCGATTGCCCGGTCACAGTCCTCAATTGCCCCATGCAGATCACCCATATCATAGTAGGTCAGGGCCCTGCTGTAAAAGGTATCGGTCCAGAGGGGATTTAATTCCAGGGAATGCTCAAAATCCTTAAGTGCCTTGTCATACTGCTTGAGCATTCGATGGGTCAGGCCCCTATTGGTGTAGACCCTGGTGTCCCGGGGCTCTATATCGATTGCCGTGGTGAAGTCCTTCAGCGCCTCTTCATACTGAGAGAGGGAGAAGTATACCAGTCCCCGGTGATTATAAAGATAATGATTTGGAGAAATAAGAATAAGGTGGGAATAAATTTCAAGGGCCCGGTCAAGGTCATTGTTGATATGGGCATTAATGGCTGCCACAAAGAGATCATTAACATTATTTTCTTCTGAAAGTTCCTCTTCTGGATGATGGGGAATCGGGGGTATTTCTTCCCGGTCCCGGTACTGGCTTCCCATCTTTTCAGGGACTGTTGAAACTTTGTCGAGGAGCTGCTGGTGGCGTTCCTGGATATGGGAATATCTTTTTCTCTGGTAGTCCCGAATTTCCTGAAAGGTGATATCCGCAAGTGAGAGGGTCGCGTTGAGGGCTGTCAGTTTTCGTCGTATGGTATCTTCGACTTTATCAAGGCTGGTTTTATAAACAAGTTCATGTTCAACTTCAGCCCAGGCATCCTGCAGGATGGTTCTGAGCTGTACCTCGCAGGAAAGGGTCTCCTTGACCCTGAACCTGAGGGCAGTTTCTTCCGGTATTTCTATCATGAAGTGGGTTGAATCGTAGCCGAATTCCTTTACTGAAAGCTCACGGTGCTTGTAATCGACTTCAAGAACAGAGAAATTCTTTCTGACAATGTTTTCTACATTCTGAATGTCTTCGAGAAAAGGAACAGTAATACGTATGCCGATAAGGTCTTTTATCTCATCAAAGGGGTTATCGATAATCTGTTCCTGGGACCTCAGGAGAAGTTTTTGGTAGAAGGCCTCGAATTTTTTAATTCGTCCCTTTACCTGCATATTTCTTGCTTCACTACTGAGAATGGTGTTGAGGGTGTCTACCATGGCCTTCTGGACCTTACGGTATCGGGCCACTCTTTTATCGTAATCTTTTAAGAGGGTCTGCTTGTTTTCTATCCAGTAATGAAGGGTTCTATTATTCATAGCCTGTATACTATAAAAAAAGGCAAAAAATGAATGAAAAGTCAAGGAAAATACTACTTCCTTTCTTGACAGAGTATTTAATATGTGCAGGATTGCAGCATGTGGGATCAGGAGCTATATATTAAAGCCTTTCGGTTTGCTGCAGAAGCCCATGGCAGCCAGAAGGTTCCCGGTAGTGAAATATCGTATCTGTTTCATATCAGCCTGGTGGCATCAGAGGCCGCTTCCGTCCTGTTCCAGGAAGACATTAAAAAGCCCGATCTCATGATCCAGTGTGCTATTCTCCATGATACAGTTGAAGATACTGATACCACTCGTGAAATGATCGAAACCATTTTTGGTGAAGAGGTGGCAGCCGGGGTTGACGCCCTGACTAAACCGGGTGATATGCTAAAAGAAGCGGCAATGAAAGAATCAATTGCCCGGATACGCCATCAGCCTCGTGAAATATGGATGGTAAAGCTGGCGGACAGGATTACTAATCTTCAGCCCCCCCCGGATCATTGGACCCGCCAGCGGTGTGATGAGTATCGAGAAGAGGCCTTTTACATCCTGAAGACACTGGGCGAGGCGAGTCCTTTTCTTGCCGGGAGAATGGCTCAGAAGATCAGCCGCTATGAAGAGTACTGTTCATAGTTTCAGTCCAGCCGCGGATCAACTATCTCTTTCAGGGTTGTATGATACTGCTCCGCCAGGCTTCGGTAGACTTTTTTTGCCAGGGTCCATTCCTGCTTGTGGCGATCCTGAAGCGGTCCTTTTTCCACGGCAGGTGCTCCGGCCCAGATTGTTTCCGGTGTTATGACCTGGTTTCGTTTAACAAGGCTTTGTTCCGCAACTATTGCCCAGGTGCCAATGGTGGTGAAATCGCTGATCATTGACTGCATGCCGATGACCGCATAGTCTTCAATTGTAGCATTATGAATCATTACCATGTGCCCCACCGTAACATCTTTGCCAATACTGGCGAGTCCGCCGGGGCGGGCATGGATCATGGCTCCTTCTTCGATTGCACTCCCTTCACCGATTTCAATGGTACCGTAGTCTCCCCGGAGAACAGCGCCGAAGCCGATATAGCAGTTCGCTCCGATTCTGACATCTCCGATAATTTCTGCCGTTGGAGCAATCCAGGCTCCTTCTCCAATTTGAGGTCGTCGTTCATTTACTTCAAAAAATGGCATGGTGCCTCCCTGTTCGCGTGTGTCTGTCTTTTTGTTATTCGATAAAATAAAAAAATTCATTTTGGAGGTTGACGATTCTAAAGTATTTTAGTATCTTCATAATTACTAAACGAGAATAGTTTTTACCTCCTATATCCCAAATGATTAAGCTTTATGGAAAAAGAGGAAGGCCAACTCCCCACTACCTTCCTCTTTTCCATATTTTTTTCATTTTATCTTCGAAACTGCAAGTTAAAATTTTCTGAAAACAGCTGTAATTACTAAAAATTTTTATGGTGTCCTGTGCTTTATTTGTCTAATAAATTACTGTTGCCACCAGTTATTCTCATTGATAATTTTAACGGGTTATTCATTATGTTCATTGAACCTGTTGAGGAGATATTATGACTACATATACACCAGGCTTTTCATCACCCTGGGATTTTCTGGTTCGCTTGATCCGGACATTGAAACTTCCCCTTTTCTCTACAACTTTTTTTCATGTTGATCCCCTGCTGCGGGAAAAGATTCTTTTAACCATATCCATGGCCAATGACTGCGGGGGCTGAAGGGGCTTCCATTCTGCCGTGGGCAGAAAACTCGGCATGACAGATGAGGATATCGCAAACCTGAAGGTACTGAGAAAGGATGACTTTTCCCATGATGAATGGATGCTTTTGAATCATGTCAGGGAGTGGACCTTTAATAAGGGGAAAGACCCGGAAGGAACATCCATCGATTCCCTCGGCACCTCGTACAGCCGAAAGGATATTAGATTTTTTTACAAGCTGATGAACATGATGATTTTTGCTAATTATTTCAGCAGCCGGTTTCTTTCCGGTAAAACCAGAGTTGGTGAGGCGTGTCCGATGCCCGTTTTTGGAGATGATCCTTTTGAAAAAGATAACTGATAATTCACCAAACCGCTATGGAACCGGTTCGGTGAAGTGGGACCTGGCAGAGGGCATTTTTCAGGAAGAAGGAATTCTCCCGATGTGGGTTGCCGACATGGACTTCCCCTCACCTGAACCGGTGATTCAAGCCATTGAGAAGCGGGCCCGTCACGGTATATTTGGCTACAGCGCCTGTACTGAGAATTATTTTCATGAAACTGTTTCATGGCATCAGCGGCGCCAGGGATGGAGCATTTCTCCCAGTTCGATCATTTTTACTCCCGGTGTGGTACCGGCATTGAACATGCTTGTACAGGAATTCGCCGCCGGGGGCAAAAAGGTTATTTTGCAGCCACCGGTATATTATCCCTTTATGGGAGCGGTGAAGAACAATGGAGCCTGCATCGCCGAGAACAGGCTTGTTGAGCAGTCGCTTCACTATGAAATGGATCTCGATGATCTTGAAGCAAAGGCTTCCGACCCTGAAGCGGTGATGATGATTCTCTGCAGCCCCCATAATCCTGTGGGACGTGTCTGGGAGAAGGAAGTTTTACGGAAAGTGGCAGATATCTGCCGCCGTCATGAGGTGGTACTTGTTTCTGATGAAATTCACAGCGATTTGATCCATTCAGGGCACCGCCACTGGCCGACAGCCCTCGCCGGGGAGACGGGACCCTCAGACCTCCTGGTGACCTGCTGTGCCCCCAGCAAGACCTTTAATCTTCCGGGGCTTCAGGCGGCATACTGCATTATTGAGAATGAAGAGCTTCGTGAGCGTTTCAGAAAGCGTACCGAGGCAAACGGCATACATGGTCCCAACTGCTTTGGGGCCCTTGCCCAGGAGGTTGCTTACCGAGAAGGGACCCCGTGGCTCAAGGAATTAATGACTGCTATTGAAGAGAATTTTATATACCTGAAGGAGACCCTTGCGGTGCGGGAGCCACGTATCGGTATTGTCACCCCTGAAGCAACCTGCCTGGTGTGGCTCGATTTTCGTTTTTTAAATTTCAGCGGCCGTGAGCTTCGGGAGTTTATGCGCCACCGCGCCCGGGTAGCCTTAAATGACGGTTTTACCTTCGGTCCCGGGGGCGAAGGTTTTGTGCGGATTAATATCGGGTGCAGCCGGGATACCCTGGCAGAGGGCCTTGAGCGGATTATCTCTGCCCTTGATGAAGCAGTGTAGAAGTAAAAGCATAATGTGGCGACGGGTCCTGTGAAATATTTCTGGTAACCGGAGTGAAACAATCAAGACTGATAATAATAGAATAGCAGAACAGGATAAATGAGATGGCCTTTGTTGAAATCCCCGGCATGAAGGGAAGGCTTTTTGTTCCCGATAAGCAGGACAATAAAGAAAAAAAACATCCCTGCCGGGACTGCCACGCCTGCCAGCACTGCAGTGATGAACGGTGCACCCTCTGCCTTAAAAGATGCGGGCATTTGACTGATGATGATACGGGAAAATGTTAGAAAACAAAGTAATTATATAACAGGAGTTTTTATGAGTGAGTTTACTGAAATTAAAGCGAAAGAAATAACTGAGAATACCTTCAGTCTGATCGGCCATGACTGGATGCTCATTACCGCGGGGAGCCGTGATAAGTTTAATACCATGACCGCATCATGGGGTGGCCTCGGGATACTGTGGCATAAAAATGTCTGCTTTATCTTTGTCCGTCCCCAGCGTTATACCTATGAATTTATGGAGAAGGAAGATGTCTTTACCCTTTCATTTTTAGGTGATGCCCATCGGGATGCTTTAAAGTTCTGCGGCAGCAAATCGGGAAGGGATGTTGACAAAATAGCTGAAACCGGTCTAACTCCCGCCTTTAGTGACCAGGGAGGAATATATTTTGACGAGGCAAAGCTGGTTATTGAATGCAGAAAGCTGCATTACCAGGACATCGATCCCGCGGGCTTTCTTGATGATTCACTGATGGAGCATTACCCGGGAAAGGATTTCCACCGCATGTATACCGGGGAGATTATTGGCTGCTACCAGGCGAAGAAGTAACTTCCTTTCTGTAAAAATATTTTTTTGTCCGCGGGGGCCCCTGAAGAGGGGCCTTACTGTGTGCCCCATGATGCGGAGAATTTAAAAAAGCGTTGTATGCTCCATGCTTTTTGTCAATATTTTAACGTTCCGATGGAGTGAATCGTGTTCTGATAAGAACTTTTATGGGGCATGCGCTGGTTAGTGGTGCCGCATTTTACGAATTATCAAATATCAAGAAGTAACTTGCCCCCGGGGAAAGACTGGAAACTCTGACGGTACAGGCCCCTGATGAGGCCTTTTTTATCTTCCTTACCCAAAACAATAAAGAGCTTTACAGGAATATGTTTTTATCCCCAGCTGAAGTTAAATTTTTCCTTTACCATAGATAAAGAAGAAGGCATCGTATGACCATACCTGAAGGCCAGCACCATTCGTCTTTTGATGAATCAACGGATTACCGGCGCGACTTGCGTCTTACTGAAGCGGTTTCTATTGTAGTTGGGCGGATAATCGGCAGCGGTATTTTTGCAACTCCCGGCTTGATTATGCTTCAGGTACAATGTACTTCCCTCTTCGGGCTTGCATGGGTTCTGGGCGGTTTGATGACGGTTTTCAGTGCCGCCTGTTACGCGGAGCTGGTGGCTATGATGCCAAAGTCAGGGGGGCCTTACGTCTACCTGAAAGAGGCCTATGGGCCTCTGTGGGCCTTCCTACGGGGCTGGGCGATGTTCTTTGTCTCAGAGACCGCCTCTATTGTTGCCGTGGCCCTGGTGTTTGCAGTATACCTTAATGCCATAGTTAAAATTGTCACCGGAACCCCTTTCCCAAAGGGGTTTGAAATTGGTGTGGCATTTGTCGCTATCTGGATTCTTACGGGAATAAATTTCTTTGGCGTTTTTGTCAGCGGTGTTTTTCAGAATTTTTTCAGTTCGATTAAAGTTGTAGCGGTAATCGCTATTATCGTTATTGGATTCGGTGCTGAGGGTAACAGTACAAATTTTGTCACTCCCCTGTTTCCTGATGAATTTTCCTGGGAGTTTATTTTAAAAATGGCTGCAGCAATGCGGCTGGTTTTTTTCGCCTTCAGCGGTTGGGAGGGAGCGACCTATGTTGCTGAAGAAGTGAAAAATCCACGGCGCAATCTGCCTCTCTCGCTTTTTTTGGGAATTGGCGGTATTATGGTTCTGTATGCCGGGGCAAACGGCGCCTACCTGTATCTCCTGCCTCCGGAAGTGATGGCTAAATCAGAATGGGTTGCCACAGATGCCATGAAACTGGCCCTGGGAAGCGCTGGTGGTATTTTGATATCTGCGGCAATCATGATGAACACCTTCGGCAATGTCAGCACTCAAATTCTGGTAAAGGCGCGTTCCTGGCAGGCTATGGCTCGTGACGGCCTGTTTTTTAAAAAATTCGCTGTAATTCACCCAAAGTACCGGACACCTAACAATGCTCTCTTCGCACAGGCTGTGTGGGCTACGGTATTACTGGGATTTTCTTCTACAGCTCAGAGTTCTTATAAGGCCTTGATAGATTTCTTTTTTGCCACGGGTACGATTTTTAATATTATGACTCTCGCCTCTGTTTTTGTTCTTCGTAAGAAATATCCTGATCTTGAGCGTCCCTATCGAGCGTGGCTCTATCCGTACAGCATGATTATTGTCATCCTTCTTTACGTGGTTATGCTGGTCCTGTCCCTGATTGCGGTTCCATTAGAGTCTCTTGCGGGTCTTGCCTTGACTTCTTCCGGATTGATATATTACTATTACCTTCACCGAAACAGGAAAAAGGAGAATCCCGATGGTTAGCCTTGAACTTGTATTTGATGATTTAGTCCTTGAGGCGGATTTTTTTGAAGGAAGTTTTACTGACAGGCTTTTAGAAAAACTTCCTGTCACAACTGATTTAACTGCCTGGGGAAATGAGCTCTATGGTGAGGTGCCGGTTTCAATTACTGAAGAAAAGCTTCTTGAAGAAATACCTCCCGGGGGGCTCGCCTATACCTCCCAGGGTGATCTTTTATGCGTTTTTTTCGGCCAGAAGCCCGCGTGGCCCGTGGAGCAGGTGGGCCAAATCAGGGGAAGAACCTGGGTGCTGCTCAGGACTCCTGATGGATTTAAGCAGCTGACCATCCGTCGGCCCCGCCAGGGGTGATTCCCGGCGGGCGTAGAAAGCCGAAACTTAGAATATAAAGGGAATCAGGGCTTTTCTTTCCCCGGGATAATCTGAAAAATTGTCCAGGTACCACTGGTGGTTTGACCTGGCCCGGGGTGCCAGGTTTGCGACCGTCCAGATAAAGAATACACCGCCAGCCAGTGACCAGGTCAGAACAGCCCATCCGAGCCATGTCACCATTTCGCCAAAATAGTTAGGACAGCTGATGAAACGGTAGAGGCCGCCGTAGGGAATTTTGTATTCCTTGTCATCGGGAGCCCTGAGGCTCCGGAGTACCGCGTCGGCGTGTTTGTTAATGACAAATCCGGTAAAAAATATAATGACCCCTATGATAAAGCGCGGGTCTGTCAGCCATACTTTAGTATACATTTCTGCGGGAGCAAGAAAATAGAGCCAGGTGCCCTGGATGAAGGTATTAAAGGCGTTAAATATAATGCCAAAAAACATGATGGAGAAGGGCATGCCGCTGTCGGGACGAAGTGTAAAGGGGAAAATAAATGTACGGTGAAAATAATGGGCCTGCCATATGAGTAAAAATACAATCATAACCATGTCACCGCTTCGGTCACTGAGGAGAAAATACATCAGGAAAAGAAGCGATGCGGGGGCTTCCATCAATACCCAGCCGAGGCGGTCATTGACCAGAGGGCCCCAGCCCTTTTTCGCATGACGTCCATAGGGAGCGGTAATAAAAGTAAGCGAAATTGCGATAATCAGCGCCGTGCCAATCATGGCATAGAGTAGAATGTTAAATGCCTGTTTTTCGATCATAATGTGTGCGCCGGATGCCGGCTTCCCCCATTTTAAAAATCAAAACATCATAAAAGATTCTCCGTTTCTGTCAAGTATAGTTGTTTCGCCGGTTAGAAATGAGAGTTATTCGTCATACACGTACGCCCGGGGCATCAGTGGCGGTGTTAGGTTCTAAACTAAATTATCCCGGTGCAATTTTTTTTATTGAAAAGAAAGGTGCTGATTTTTACAGTGTACTTGTTTTTATAAAAAAAACCGATTACGATATAAGGAAAAGAGAAAAAATGGATCCCAAAAAAGTAAGCATTAAAACACTGGAAAAAGTGTTACAGGATTTGCAGACATCTTCAGATGATGCAATAGGCAACTATCTCTACAAAGGATACAGAATCCAGGTCAGTAAGTATAAATCTTCAGGAACCGAGCGATATATGAGACTTTACCGCAAGCGTCGGGAGCAGGGTCTCTGTGTCAGATGTGGAGAAAAGGTGACAAAAAAGAATCCCAATACTGGTAAACTTTACCGTCTCTGTGACTACCATCGGGATATAACCGACAAGAAAAAACGGGATTAGGGTATTTAAAATGCATTATAATGAGGGTGATTGATTGAATCGCCCTTTTTCATGTCAATTCCGGTGCCATTTTTTGGGTGGTGCAGAAGGGCTGGCGGAACGAATGAACTTCAAGGAGCGCACAACGGAGGTTCTCCTTGAGGCCCTGGTGGAACTTGATTATCTCACCCAGAAGGAAGATGTCTATTCTCTGCCGGAAGAAATAGAGGCCCCGCAGGGCATTATAAAAAAGGTGAGGCCGAAAGGCTTCACCTTTTTTATAAAATTTTAAGCTGTTAAGTTTTATCGTTTCACATAGAGTGAGTCAATGTCTGCCTGATATTTTTTGAGAACCTCGCGGCGTTTTAACTTTAGAGTCTGGGTCAACATGCTGTTTTCCACTGTAAAGCCCTCACTGAGAAGAAGAAACTTTTTTGGGACTTCGTAGGTTCCGAACTTTCCATCCAGCTGTTTGTTTACCGCACCTTCAATGAGAGTGATTATTTCTTGATCCTTAACCATTTCATCAGGTTCCAGCGAAATGCCTTTTTCAGTGGCAATTTTTTCAAGAACAAGAAAATCAGGGTAGATCAGGCATACCGTATGGAGCTTATTGAGGCCGTAGATCATGGCATGCTCAACATAGGGAACCAGCTTGATCTCCTCTTCCATGGCGGCGGGATAGACGAATTTACCATTTTCGAGTTTAAACTGTTCTTTTATCCTGCCGGTGATGTAAAGGTACCCCTCATCATCAACAAAGGCACGGTCCCCGGTACGGAGCCCCCCGTCTTCCGTCATTGTGTCTGATGTTGCATCAGGCTTGTTGTGGTACCCCTTCATCACATTAGGGCCATAGACAATAAGCTCACCGTCGCGGCTTTCTTCACTAATTCCTGTTCTATCAATGACAAAGGAGACTTTGTCGAGGGCCTTTCCGCAGCTCCCAACTTTATAGGCACCTGGGGCGTTGACAGCCCCAGCAGGGGTTATTTCTGTCATTCCCCAGGCTTCGTAGACCGGTATGCCGATATCAAAGAAAAAATGAGCAATATTGGGGCTCAGAGCGGCACTCGAACTGATGGCGTGTTCCATGAAGCCGCCGAACTTGGCCCTGATTTTAGAAAAGACGATCTTGTCGGCGATATTAAATTTCAGGTTGGTTCCGAAGCTTGACTTCCCTTCAGCCGCAAGGAGCCGTTTTTTCTCAGCGTTTTTTACGCCCATATTAAAAAGAACCTTTGCCAGACCGCCGTCTTCATTCATTTTAGCGTTGAGGCCGTCGTAGACTCGGTTGAATATTCGGGGAACAGCAACAAGCATGGTCGGCTGTACCAGGGCAAGGTCATCAACAATGGTTGTTGCGTCCTCAGCAAAACCGGTAGAACCACCGACTCTCATAATGGTATGAAGCTCAGCAGTCTGTCCGTAAGAGTGGGCCCAGGGGAGAAAAGAGAGAGTCTTTGTCTCTTCGCTCAAAACGGGAAATATTTTAATAATGGCATGAACATTGCTGGTAAAGTTACCATGGCTTAAAAGAACTCCCTTCGGGTCGCCGGTGGTGCCGGATGTATAGATAAGGCCCGCAATATCGTCAGGTTCAGGATAAATGGCCTTTACAGGATTCTCTTTTCCCTTCTTTTCCAGTTCATCCAGAGTTCCGGAACCCTGTCCTTCGATAAGGATGATGTGTTCAAGCCCATCAATTTCATCTACCCATGATTTTATTTTTTCAAAGATATTCTGGTCAGAAACAAGGAGAACTTTAACTTCACTGTCGATTATTATGTACCGCCAGACTTTTTCGAGTTCCGCTTTGTACATCGGAATAAATCGGGCTGCCAGGCCATAGCTGGCATAACATGCCACGGCCCATGCAACGCTGTTGTTGTCAATGATACCGACGGCATCTCCTTTTTTTATTCCCAGCTGAGCGAGACCGGCGCGACAGGCATCGACTCTGTCAGCCGCCTCCCGGTAAGTCAGCCAGTCGTAACCGGTTTTTTCGCTGTTTTTAAACCCGAGCCATTTTCGATCACCATATCGGGTTATGGTTTGTTCAAACATTTCTACCAGATTATCTGGCTTGTCCAATACGAACTGCTTCATGATTTTACCCCGCTTTTTTTGTGATGTAATAGGATTGACTGAGTGGTTGTTCGATTTGGACGATGATCCAATAAATTTCTGGACATTGCAAGATTTTTTTTAGAAAATATACATATAGGAAATTTGTTTATTTTGTAAGGGAAGCTGAAAAGCATATTATTTGAAAGGAAGTTTACTCAACCTTGACTCAACTGGCATTGGGGTTTATACTTAGAGCAGGGAGAAGAAAACGCCATGAACATTATTCACTCAAAAAGGAAAAAGCCCCATTCTCGGCGTAATTTTGAGCGCCGGGTTTCCCGGCGCCGGATAGTTGATTTGTCGCCCCCCGGGGGAAGTGACCGGAGGGAGCCGGAAAAGCCTGACCGGAGGGAAGAAGAGCGGCGCAGGCTTTTCCTGATGTAGGTCAGTTTATTTTTTCTTCGGCAGTCTTCTTATTTTAGTAATCACAATCTCTTCAACAGGTACATTCTGTTGAAATCCGAGGCTCTGGGTCGGGGTTCCCTGAATCGCATTAACAACGTTCATGCCGGCGGTGACTTTGCCGAAAACAGCATATCCAAAATCACGAACACCATGATCAAGAAAATCATTATGCTTTACATTGATAAAAAACTGTGATGTGGCGCTGTTAACCGCCCGGGTGCGTGCCATTGCCAGGGTACCCCGTTTATTTTTTAAGCCGTTATTCGCCTCGTTGGTGACGGGAGGCCGGGTTTCCTTTTGTTCCATGCCGGGGTTAAAGCCTCCGCACTGAATCATGAAATTAGGTATGACCCGGTGAAAGATAGTCCCCTCATAGAAACCGCTGTCGACATAGGCGAGGAAGTTTTTTACCGTTTCAGGTGCATCATTGTCAAAAAGTTCTACGGTCATGTTTCCCATAGTGGTTTCAATGACGACACTTGTATGTTCCTTTTTACAGGCACTCATTGATATTAACAGTGCGGAAAGAATAATAATTAGTTTTTTCATGGTATGTCTCCTCTTGTGTATTAATCTAAAAACTTCATCGACAGGTCAAAGGCCTGTACTGAATGTGTCAGGGCTCCGAGGGAAATGTAATCAATTTTTATATGTTTTATTTTTGAGAGCCGCGCTTCATCAACATTGCCGGATATTTCAATTTTTGTGCGCCGGTCAATGATTTCAACCGCTTCTTCCATGGCAACTGTAGTCATGTTGTCGAGCATGATTATATCGGCACCGGCAAGAACCGCTTCACGGACTTCTTCATGGGTTGTTGTTTCAACCTCTATGCGGAACCGGTCGTTCCATTTTGCGCGAACCTGGTTCACCGCTTCGGTTATTGAGCCTGCCGCCTTGATGTGATTATCCTTGATCATCACCATGTCAAAAAGGCCCATGCGGTGGTTTTGTCCGCCCCCGGTTTTGACGGCGTATTTATCAAGAAGGCGGAACCCGGGGAGAGTCTTTCGGGTATCAAGAATCTTAATGTCAGTGCCTTCAAGGATTTTCATGAGCCGGGCGGTCATGGTCGCGATACCGGAGAGTCGCTGCATAAAGTTTAAAAGGGTCCGCTCCCCAGTCAGGAGGAGAGCGGTGGGTCCCTTGAATCGGACGACTTCATCTCCCGCCTTCACTTCCTCTCCATCATTTTTAAATATGCTCATCTCTATCAACGGATCGATGCGGCGGTACACTTCACGGGCCAGGGGAAGTCCACAGAGGATACCCTGCTCTTTGGCGACGATTTTTGATTCAGAAACCTGTCCCGTGGGAAATATAGCCTCAGAGGTGACATCGCCGCTGGCCACGTCTTCTTTCAGGGCAAGGTCTATCAGGGTAATCATTTCATCGGTCAGTGTAAAGGCCGGGGTGGTCATTTTTTAACTTTCTCCAGTAATGAAATTTTCTTTTCCACATCTATCATCTGGTCCCGCAGGGCTGCAGCCCGCTCAAATTCGAGGTTTTCCGCGGCTTTCCCCATGTCTTCCTGAAGGCGGTTTCGGAGTTCCTTCTGCTGGTCAAGATTGGCGGTACGGTACTCTGATGTATATTCAGCAACCAGGCTGATTTCTGGATTTTCATTAAGGTATTCCCGCTCGATAATGTCAACGATATCTTTTTTTATGCTTTTCGGTGTGATTCCATGTTCAATGTTGTACGCCTCCTGGATTTTGCGCCGTCGTGACGTCTCATCGATGGCAAATTTTAATGAATCAGTCATCTTGTCGGCATACATGATAACCGTCCCGTTGATATTCCGCGCCGCCCGACCCGCAGTCTGGATGAGGGAGCGGGCTGACCGGAGAAAGCCCTCCTTGTCAGCATCGAGAATTGCCACCAGGGAGACCTCGGGAATATCGAGCCCCTCCCTGAGAAGGTTGATGCCGATGAGGCAGTCAAATTCACCTTTGCGCAGGTCGCGGATATGCTCAACCCGTTCAATGGTGTTGATTTCGGAATGGAGGTATCGTGCCTTGATGCCGATGTCGTTGAAATAAGCGGTCAGGTCTTCGGACATTTTTTTGGTCAGGGTAGTGACCAGGGTCCGTTCATTTGCTTCAGTCCGCTGGTGTACTTCACCGATCAGGTCGTCGACCTGGGACGAGGCGGCCCGAACCTCAATGACAGGATCCATGAGTCCTGTGGGACGAATAACCTGTTCAACAATGGAGGAAGATTTCTCTATCTCGTAATCAGCCGGGGTTGCAGATACAAAAACCGCCTGGTTTATCATTGTTTCGAATTCGTCAAATATAAGGGGCCGGTTGTCGAGGGCCGAGGGAAGTCTAAAGCCGTATTCGACCAGGTTTTCCTTTCGTGCCCTGTCGCCGGCATACATGCCCCGTACCTGGGGAATCGATACATGGGACTCGTCGACGAACATGGTATAGTCTCCCTTGAAATAGTCGAGAAGGCAGGAGGGGCGTTCTCCCGGCTCCCGGCGGGCAACGATGCGGCTGTAATTTTCTATGCCGCTACAGTAGCCCATCTCCAAAAGCATTTCCATGTCATAGCGTGTCCTGGTCTCTAAACGCTGCGCTTCGATGAGCTTGTTGCGGCTCTTAAAGTACTCAAGGCGTTCCTGAAGCTCTTCTTCAATCATGTCTACGGTTTGCTTCATCTCTTCAGGGGTGGTGACAAAATGTTTTGCCGGGTAGACAAAGAAGCTCTCAAATCGTCCTGTAACGGTTCCTGTGACCGGGTTTATCATTGAGATAGAGTCTATCTCATCGCCGAAAAACTCAAGCCGGAAGGCGTCCTGGTAGGCATAGGCAGGGTAGACTTCCACGATATCTCCCCGGACTCTGAAAGTTCCCCTCTGAAAGGCAATATCATTGCGCTCATAATAAATTGCCACGAGCTCCCTCAGGAAATCGTCCCGGTCCCGGGTGTCCCCGACCTTGAGGCGGATGTGACGCTTTTCAAAATCTCCCGGTGTTCCAAGACCATAGATACAGGATACCGAGGCGACAACGATGGTATCGGGACGTTCCAGTATTGATGAGGTTGCCTTCAGGCGAAGCCGTTCGATTTCATCATTAATAGAGGCGTCTTTTTCAATGTACAGATCCGATGAGACAACATAGGCCTCGGGCTGATAGTAATCATAATACGAAACAAAGTACTCAACGGCATTTTCAGGGAAAAATTCTGAAAATTCACGGTAGAGCTGGGCGGCCAGGGTCTTGTTGTGGGTCAGAACGAGTGCGGGTTTCTGCAGGGCTTCCATCACCTTCGCCATGGTGAAGGTTTTGCCTGACCCGGTTACCCCGAGAAGGGTCTGATATTTTTCTCCTCTGCCGAGACCTTCAGTAAGGGCTTCGATGGCCTTTTTCTGGTCACCTGAAGGCTTAAAAGGTGATACAACTTTAAATTTACTCATGGAAAGTTTTTCAGGTCCGGGGCTGGTTTTTTTCTACAGTTTTGCGCAGGCTGCTTTCTTTTACTTCATAGATAACCTGGCAGGTATTGGCTGAGTCGTCAAAGGTTTCTTCTACAACCGTTCCATTGCGTATGGTTCCCCTAAAGGTTTCCCGGCCGGTTTTTTCTGCCTTTATATTTTTAGAATTGGTTCCCATGAAGGCGTTCATTACCTTGTGTATTGCTACCATTTTGGCGGCGGTGCAGGCCATTTCGTGACGGATGCTTTCAGCCTTTTTTACATGCTTTTCCGATACAAGTCCCTGAGCAGAAATTCGAAAGGTATCATCATCAAGCCAGATGCCGAGCTGAAGGTCTCCACCCGTACCGGAGCCTACTATCGGTTCAGGGGAAGAGGGCTCCTTTCCGCAGCCGGAGAAAATGAAGGCAGCGACAGTGAGAAGAGAAGTGATAAAGCATACAGTTTTTTTCATGGTCTACTCCTTATGATCAGATGAAAAGGATATCCTATGCTGAGGCAATGATTATTGCAAGCACGATACTTTAAAAGGAAAAAGGGGCCGCCGCTGGCGGCCCCTTTCTATTCTCTTCATTTTGAAATGGGAGGGAAGAAAAGGTTACATTGGTGGTTTTTTTTAACAGAGCACCCCTCGGGGGGGGCTCTGTTAAAACACTTATTTGCCCTGTTCTACTTTCTTTTTGACCCCGAGCATATATTCATTGAGGCTGCTCTTGGAGATAGACCGCTCAACAAACCCGGGTACGGGAATTGAAACTTCGACGATGGGGGCATAGTAATAAATAGTCTTTGAACCATCACCATAGGGCTCAATATATTCGAAACCCTTTATATTTTTTACGCTTCCTTTGTTCTCTTTAACTGGAATATTTTTTGCCCGGTAGGCAGCCCCTTCTTCCTTTCTCACCATTCTCCACTCCTGGTAGTAATGGGATTTGTAAAATTTTACCTCAAGGGTGTAGAGTATCGTCAGAAAGGCCGCCTTCAGCTTTCCTTCGATGAGGGAAATGCCGATACCGTTGTCGGTAATGGGGCTTTTTCGGTGGATAGTTTTGTAGTAGATGAGGCTTTTCACATAGGCGCCCATGGCATCCCAGTTTTCAAGGGCCTTCCAGACCTTTGCAGGGGTAGCATCAATGAGCATAACCCCGATGACCCGTTTCCCTTCACCGCCGTCCTTGAGACGGTATTTTTGAGTAAAAACCTGAAGCTTCCCCGCTTCGAGCTTATCTTTTTTGTAGTTTATTTTCAGCTTACGGGGTCCCCCGGACACGGGAAACGCGAGGGCGAGAATTACAGTAGATACAAGTAACATCTTAATTTTCATCATTCACTCCTTGGAGTCTTCGAGAATTGTTATATTAATTAGAATAGAACATGAGTACATGTTAATGGCAATATGATGAAAATCTGAGGTCTCGTCAAGGGATTTTTCCTAAATTAAGGAGCTCCGGCTTTCTATTTTTTGAGGTGAGGAAGTGTATCCCCAGGAGTGAAAGGGTACAACTGCTGTAAAGAAAATATAAATACACAATAAGCTCCTGATAAGAAAAAAAATTACCTACTGCTCTTTCTGGTTTTCAGTCAGCATGCCGTTGAGAAATATTTCGAGCATATTTTCTATCGCCTTTACGGTATCTATCTTCTCATTGAGAACAGCCCATCGAAAGATAATTTCCTTCACCGATCCGATAATGCAGATTGATGCGGTTTCTGGATTGACTGACGCTACAATACGGCCGTCCTTCTGGGCCTGGGAGATATAAATTGTCGACATATCTGCAATGTTGTCAAAAAAACGGTTTATCTTTACCTGGATTGATTGATCAAGGCCTACCATGTCACTGAGAAGAAGCTTGGTAAACTGTCTGAATTCAGGGATTTCCGCAAGGAGGACTGCTACATTAATATACATCTCCTTTATCTCTGAAACAGGTTTCGGGGCAGAGATATCGAGAACCTTGAAGTAGTTGTAGAGACCTGCGAAGTTGTTGTCGACTATTTTGTCGAGGATATCAAGTTTTCCGTCAAAATGAAGATAAAAAGTTCCCTTGGCAATTTTTGCGGTACTGATAATTTCATCAACAGAGGTGGAGTGGTAGCCTTTTTGTGCAAATATTTTAAGGGCTATCTCCATGATTTGAGCCTGTCTTTTCAGGCCGTCTTTTCGTTTTACTTTTGGTGGTGTGGTCATTGTGGTTTCCCGATTATGTGGTTGTATGATGATCATACTTTGATAAAACGATTGGCTATGTTCAAGTAAAAAAAGTAATTTATAGTATTGATTACTTTTCTTTTTATGAATTTTTAACCGGTGAAAAGATGTGGCAGCAATTTCGTCCCTCCGCCTTGGAGGTATAGAGAGCCTGGTCTGCCATCTGTACGAATTCATCCATGGATGCAGGAGAAGCAGGAGGCGTGGCAGTAATGCCTCCTGAAATAGTAACCTGAAGCTCATGATCACCATAGGGTATCATGAGCTTTTCAATGGCCTTTCGCACCCGCTCAGCAAAGATGTATGCCTCTTCCATGGTAGTCTCTGGAAGAATAACCGTAAACTCCTCTCCTCCATACCGGCAGGCAATATCCATGTCCCGGCAGTTATGCTGGATTATCTCGGCAACATTTTTTAAAATGTGATCACCGGCCTGATGGCCATAAGTATCATTGAAGGATTTAAAATGGTCGATGTCAAACATCACAAGGGAAAGAGGGTGGCTGTATCGGCTTGCCCTGGCTCCCTCTTCAATGAGTCGTTCTTTGAAATATTTATGCAGAAAAAGTTTTGTCATGCCGTCACGGGTGGCCATGTTATAGAGGTCGGCATTCTTAATGGCAATGGCTGCCTGAGTGGAAATGTATTGGAGTATTGTCAGGTCAAAGGGGATGAAATCTCCCTTTATTTTATTTATGGCTTCAATGACGCCGATAATTTCTCCATCAACAGCAAGCGGGACCGCAATAATTGAACGGGTCCTGGTGCATGCTTTCCGGTCGGCAATGTCAGAAAAACGGGGATCATTTTCCGGATCATTGATTATCAGGGGCATGCCGTTGCTCCATACAGTCCCTGCAATGCCTTCACCCATTTTAAGCCCGGTATCCTTTAATCGCTCACTTTCATTCTCTTCACTCATGATGGCAAATTTGAGAACTCGCAATTCCTGGTCAGCCAGTAGCATGCTGCAGGATTCGCATTTAAGTATATCTTTTACCTGGTGTAGAATACGCTTGAGGACTTCTTCTTTGACAAGAGAATTTGTTATGTATGTGTTTATTTCTATAAGTTGTTTTAGTTTTTGTAGTTCTGGTCCTTTTTCAGGACACAGGGACCTGGCTGCAGGTGAGCGGCGTGGTGTTTTTTTTGTATTTTTGGTTGCTTTGTACCAGTATTTTTTCATTGTTTGCTATCCGGTAAATTGAAATGCATCAGGCAAAAATACTGAAAAATGAACCTGATAGCAACTGTTTTGATATATTTTTGTTTCTGAAGGGACAAAAAAGGGTTTTTTGAATTTTTTTTGGTATAAAAAATATTTTTTGTTGACAGTTTTTTGGGTGGGTTCTATATGGTTATACATCACTTAGTGATACTTAATTAAAACTAGTGATGCTTATTTAGAAACTTTTTCTGGTGGTTTTAGAGAGAGGGCAACACCTGTTCCCATTCCGAACACAGAAGTTAAGCCTCTCATCGCTGATGGTACTGCATCGGGGACGGTGTGGGAGAGTAAGACGCTGCCAGGATTGCAATTATATATATTTATTAAAAAGGGTATCGAGAGATACCCTTTTTATTTTATCCGGCCACAAAATGAGCATAAAAAAGCCGCAGTTAATAACTGCGGCTTTTTTATAATTATGTAAAATGATTTATTTCCAAGAAGCTGCAGAAACTTTTTTCTGGAGTCCCTGGGCTTTTACTTCATAAATGATTTCACAGTTGTCTTCTGCATCATAGGTTACAGACTGAACTGAACCGCCTTTAACAACACCCTGTACTTCCTGAGCAATTGCAATACCGGTCATTTCGAAATCTGACATGCCAGTAGCACCTTCAAGTTTTGCGCCTTTGAATTTTTCAAGGACCTGATACTGGGCATTAAGGATAGCTGCACGCTTGGAGCTTTCACGTCGGGCTATTTTGTTTGTAAGGGTCCGCTTGGGAGCACCTGCTGCTGCAAGACGGAAAGTATTCTTGTTTACCCATCCTTCTGTTTTAAAGGTCTTGCCTTTAACTGTTCCGCCGATTTTTGATCCGCCGCCACAGGCAGTAAATACGATGCCTACTGTGAGGACCAGGGCGATTGCAATAAGTTTTTTCATGAAAGATTCCTCCTGGAATTAGTTCTGTTATTATTAGATTCCGGCCTTATTTCCGGATTAAATATAAAAGGGGATGTTTATCCCCTTTTCATATTCAGGATCAATGTCGCACACATAATAATTATAAAAAAATGAAACGTCAACTAAAAATGAAAAAATTTACAAATAACAGCAACATAATTTAAATATAGACTATTAAATATTTGGTATGAAAATACCGGTATTTGTTGGTTTTAATGTTAAATTTTTCACTCTTCCGTCCTGTCTCGCTGAGGTCAGTATTTTATTGCCGTGGGAAGAAGGCAGGGCCACTGGGAAAGGAGTGAACTTCCTTAATCTTCTAAAAAATACTTTTCCTTTGCGGCAAAAGGCCTTATTTTCTACTTGCGTTTATAAAAAAGAGGGGTTGTAGTAAGAAAAAATTTTGGGAGTTGTGATATGAGAATTGTATCTGTTCGAGTGCTGCTCGGTTTTCTGATGGTCTGTTTTTTGGGAGGATGCGGAAAGACGGGGCAAAAGGCCCCGGTTGATGATAAAAAGCCTGTTAAAATCGAAAAGACTGAACCCGCGCCGGCAACCGGCTGGAATGATCCTGATACCTATACGGTCAAAGCAAAGGGAGCAAATCTTGAGGCGGCTCAAGGTCAGGCCCGGCATCGTATATTAAAGGATATCGTGAATGTCAGGGTTCTCGGTGGAAGCCGATATACAGATATTACCAAAATTTCTGATGAGTTTGACAGGCCCCTGAAGGGGGGACGAGTTCTTCAAAAGAATAATATAGACGGCGGCATAGAAATTTATTTCCAGATTCGCGACAAGGGGTTGAAAGCAAAATTCGAGCGGAAATAAGATAAAAAAGCCCCGGTATATCCGGGGCATGCACTATTTGATGTAGACCTTACGCCCCCTTACCTCCAGGCGGTCTTCACAGAAGAGTTTGACTGATTCAGGCAGTATGCAATGTTCCTCTTTCAGAATGCGCTGTGAGAGGGACGCCTCGGTATCATTCTGCTCAATGGCTATTACTGACTGAAGAATTATCGGTCCCGTATCAGTCCCCTCGTCAATAAAGTGTGAGGTGCAGCCGGTGAAACGTACCCCGTAATCGAGAGCCTGTTTTTGTCCGTCAACCCCGGGAAAGGAAGGAAGAAGGGCGGGATGAATGTTGATTATCCTGTTTTTGAATGCGGAAACAAAACGTGAGCTTAATATGCGCATGTAGCCCGCGGCTACAACCAGATCAGTATCGTGCTCATCAAGGATCCGGATGATTTCTTTTTCATGATCTTCCCGTGCCGGGAATTTTTTCGGATCGACAAAAAAGGCCTTCATGCCGTATTCCCGGGCTTTTTCGAGGCCCGCGGCATTTTCTTTGTTCGAGATAACAATACCGGGCTTTGCCTTTATCTTCCCTGCAATAATCTTTTCTGCTACCGCGGAAAAATTAGATCCTCTTCCGGAGATGAGAAAAGAGACGGTTTTCTTTTTCATGCATATCCTCACTGCTTGTTGTGGTGCTCCTTACCGTGTCTGTATGAAGGTGTAATGCTATATACGCATTGATTCAAGTACTTTCTCGTCAACCGGTGCAGGCGCTTCAATGATTTTATTGTTTTCTTTTCCCCCGGTGATGGTAATGCTGTGCTCCGTCTCATCGGGTTTCCCATAGCGGGACAGAACCGCGGCGGCCTTTTTGACTGAAGTCTCATCGGGAGTGCCGCGGAAAAAGACCGCGGGGCCCCTGAAGTCCGGTTCCATGTAGAGGTCGGCCATTTCACGGTATTCTTCGAGTTTAACGTTTTCCTTTTCATTACGCGATACAATAATTTTTACCTCTTCACTGATTCGAAAATGGCGGCCGATGGTCATCAGAAAGAGATCAAGGGGGGTGGTTTTACTATAATTTTCAAACATGTCCCGTACACGTCGGGCAATATTCTGGTCGGTAAAAAGGCATCCCCCTGCCGGTGATGTGTAATCGGTGATGCCGAGTTCTTCAGCCAGTTCCATCTGGCGTCTGCGGCCCCGGCCGCTGATATCAAGAAGGGCTTCACGGTCAACCAGGCCTTCTTCTTCCACCAGGGTCGGTTTCAGTATCTTTGCGGACAGGGGACGAAGCAGGCGGTCCTGAAGGCCTGTTTCTTTCAGAATGTGGTTCATGGTGTGCTTCTGCTGTGACATGGGGCGCTGGCCGACAACTTCTCCCGTGGCGATAAAATCAGCACCGGTTTCTTTCATGTATTCAAAGGCCTGCCGGATGAAAAATATTTTACAGTCGATGCAGGGATTTACCGCCTTCCCGTAACCATGGGGGGGATTTTTCACCATGTCTATATATTCACTGTCACAGCGATAGTGTACCAGGGGAAGATTAATCTGCCGGGCCAGCTTTGAGACATGGAGCTCTTCGGGAGGAAAATTCGGATCAGTGAAGGGGAGTATACAGTGGAAGCCCGTTACCTGTATTCCCTGGTTCATGAGAACCTTTGCGGCCAGGAGGCTGTCAAGCCCCCCTGAGTAGAGAACAATTCCATGGGCCATTCTATATTTCTCCATGGTTGATCAGCTGAATCATTACTTCCTGTCCTGCTTCAATATACTCAATGTCTTCGGGAACAACAATGAGGCAGTTCGCATCACTCATGGAGCGGAGAATTCCCGAGCCCTGGGCTCCCGTGGTGCTGACAGCGAGGCGTCCGGCTTCTATAGTGAAAAAGCCCCTGACGAAATGACGGCGTCCCGGTTTTTTCTTTATGGGGTCCTGGAGAGTTGCCAGGAGTTCAGGTTTGTCGATCATTGTTGAACCGGAGAGCTTTAGGAGAGCGGGACGGACAAACTGGATGAATGCTATCATAGTGCTGACAGGATTTCCCGGAAGGCCGAAGAAAAGCGTCTTTTCCCTGTGACCGAAGACAACCGGTTTGCCAGGCTTCATTCTGATTTTCTCTATCAGGATTTCAACTCCCAGGTCAGCCATTACTTCCTTTACAAAATCATATTTGCCCATTGATACACCACCGGTGGTGATGACCACATCATGAGAAAGGGCCTTTTGGAAAAGAGCTTTGGTCTCCTCTTTTGAGTCACGGGCAATGCCGAGGTAATGGGGCTCCCCGCCGTATTTTTGTACTTCGCTGTAGAGGGTATAGGCATTACTGTTTCGAATCTGTCCAAATCGGACTTCCTCTCCCGGTTCTACGATTTCATCTCCTGTAGCGATGATGGCCACTGTGGGCCGCCTAAAGACCTCAAGGATTTCACAATTGAGGGAAGCAAGAAGGCCCACATCGGCTGAGGTGATGCAGCGTCCCGGGTTGAGAACCGAGTCTCCCGTTGAAATATCTTCACCGGCAAAGCGGACGTTTTCATTGATCTTTAGCTCTTTGTATACCAGTACCCGGTTTTCTTCTTCACGGGTGTCTTCAACGGGAATAACCGCGTCAGCACCCTCCGGCATGGGAGCTCCGGTCATGATACGGAGCGCTTCACCTTCTCCAAGGGGCGGGGGCATTTCGGCTCCTCCGGCCTGCATCTCCCCGATAATGATGAAGGAGACAGGATTTTTCTTTGCAGCGCCTGTAGTCTCTCGAAACCTGAGGGCGTAACCGTCCATGGCAGAATTATCAAAGGCGGGAATATTGATTTCAGCGGTTATGGATTCGTGAAGGATCCTTCCTGCGGTCTCAATGAGGGGAATTTTTTCAGCCTTCAGTGGCAATGCGGTGTTGATTATTAGGGAGAATGCCTGATCTACCGGTGTCATCACAGTGGGAACCTTCTATCTATTGTTTGCAGTCTATTGTTTCTATTTTTCAGGGAAGGGTGGATTGTCAAGGTATTAATCCTCTTTTAGTTCTCTTCCGATGGAGTAGCGGTGAAGGGATTTTTATAGAAGGGAAGTTTTTTGAGGAAAATTAAAAAAATGGAACCAGTCACTAATAATGAGTTTCTTATATTATAATTAAACAATATTGGGGTACTATACTGATATTTGTAAGGGATTCACTTACTTTTTTGTAATTTTTTTTCTTATGACGCCACTTTTTTCTTGCAATTATAGAGTTTTATATTAAATTTGTTTATAGTTATAGCACAAATGTTTGAGCTATCAAAAAATATAAAAAAAAGGAATAAAGTAATGAGAACAACAATAGGATCTGAGAGCAAGTACACGGAACGGTACCATGACCATGAAGTCCTCTCACAGGATGTTCTTGATGAGCAGAGAGAAGCTGATTTTTTTACCCAGATCAGGCTTCGTATCAAGGAAGTCAGAAAAGAGCTAAAAATGACTCAGCGTGAATTTGGTGAAACAGCAAGCATTGACAGACGTTATGTAGCAAAGGTGGAATGCGGTTCACAAAATCCTTCTTTCAAGTTTCTTCGGAGTATCTCAATCAAGCATAAGATTTCTCTTGACTGGCTGCTTTATGGCGTAGGTCAGAGGTTTGTTAATGCGGGTGATGAGAATTATGGAGAAGAACTGTCTGTTTTCAAGAAATTGCTGGATAATGCACCGCAGGATGACATCGATGTTATAATGAAAATGGTTAAGAAGATTCTCGGCTGATTGTCGGTTCTTCAGAATTATTTAATAAAAAAGAGGGGACATTCTATGAATGGTTCCCTCTTTTTTATTAATGATGGACAATAAATTCAACGGAAAGAAACTCATTTATATCGCAGAACCCATCCAGTGAAATAGCCTGCCAGGAAACGTAGCGGGATCCGGTGAGGGTTACTTCACGCTTTGATTTTTTAATTTCTACTAAAAACATTCCCAATGCAGCGATACCTGAACTATTCAATGTTGTGAGTTTTGTTATATCGATGTTGATTGGTTTTTCACTACTCAACACTTTAGATGTGATAAATTCTATTATCTCATCGTATTTTTTTACAGATTCGAGACGCAGGTTACCCTGGATTAAAATCAGGTTTTGGTCTCTTATGTAGCGTACCTGGTACGCCTTGTGTTCCAGTTCGTCTTTCATGGCTCTCCTAGGGTTTTTTAGAGTTCATCAATTACCATTGCAATGAGAGATCGGATATCCTCAAGATCATCCTGGAGTTGTTCTGTATTCATATAACTTTTTTGACTCACCATCTCATGGTACTGGTCCTTTAGTTTGTTGATTGTCTGGGTGAGGGAGTCAATTTCATGGTCAATTTCAGTATACTTTTCAACGGGCTTGTCATCAAGACCATATGTTGTCATTACAGACTTCAGGGTGTCAACGTCAACTGTTTCTCCCCACATCGGGACATATGCTGTAACGCCGACCCTTTCCCTCACTGTTTCTGCGAAGGAGAGGGAGGCTTTTTCTTCGCCATGAACGACAAATACTTTAAGGTCAGGGTTGTTAATGTTGCTGAGCCAGGCAATAAGGCCGTCCCGGTCGGCATGAGCGGAAAAACCTCCAAGGGTATGTATCCTGGCATTTACTTTTACATCTTTTCCATAGAGGCGTACCTGTTTTGCCCCCTCAATTATTCTTCTTCCCAGGGTCCCCTCGGCCTGGTACCCGACAAAAATAACCGATGCTTCCTGTTTATAAAGGTTATCCCTCAGGTGATACTTTATACGGCCTGCGGTACACATTCCACTGGCAGAGATTATAATTGATCCTGTTTCGCGCGCAAGCTGTTTTGATTCCTTGGAGGTTCGGGAGAAGTGCAGGCTGTTGAAATCGAGGGGGCTGTCTCCCTCAAGAAGAATTTTCTGTGTTTCTTTGTCAAAACAATCCCGGTTTCTTCGGAATATTTCTGTGGCTGAAATTGCAAGGGGCGAATCAATATAGACCGGTATTGCAGGTAATTTGTCACTGTTGACCATTCGGGCCAGTGCATAAATCAGTTCCTGGGTCCGTTCAATTGCAAAAGCGGGTATGATAATGTTACCTTTTTTGTTCAGGGCATGCTGGAGGATATCTTTAAATTCGACATAGGTATCCTGCTTTGACTTGTGAAGCCGGTCCCCATAAGTAGACTCAATGAGGAGTACATCAGCCTCATCTACAATTTCCGGATCGCGTATAATTGCCTGGCCGGTAGGACCAAGGTCACCGGAAAAAACAATTTTTTTCTGTTTTCCTTTCTCGTCTATCCACATTTCAATAATTGCAGATCCGAGAATATGCCCCGCATCACGAAATCTAACTTTAATTCGAGGATGGATCTGCACGGTTTCTCCGTAGGAAAGGGGGACAAAGTTTTCCAGAGCCTTTTCTGCATCCTTTACATTATATATAGGTTCAACTTCAGGGCGTCCCAGGCGTTTGTTTTTTTTATTCACCCATTTTGCATCCATTTCCTGTATGTGTCCACTGTCGGGCAGCATAACTGAACAGAGGTCAGCGGTAGCCTTTGTCGTATAAATGTTTCCGTAGAATCCCTCTTTGACCAGTTTCGGGATAAGACCGCTGTGGTCAATATGTGCATGGGTCAGCAGAAGTGCATCAATTTTTCCTGGTGCATAAATTCGGTTCAGGTGATTTCGGTCTTTGATTTCCCGTTTCCCCTGGAACATTCCGCAATCAACCATAATAGTAAAGTCACCATCTTTAATGATATAAGATGAACCGGTTACAGTTCGTGCAGCGCCTATGAATTCAATTTGCATGTAAAATCTCCCGATTGACCTGATTTGTCAGACTATTTAAGTATATGACATATTGAATGATGGGGGGGGAATAATTTCAATAATTAAAATGATTTTTTTCCCATGCAGGATTTGTGCCTGTTTCTTTAAAAAGTAAAAATTTTGAAAAAAGTCTCATGGGAAAATTCCCCCTTTCCGAAAATAACTATAGGGAGAAATTTTCTAAAAATCCAATAATAAGATAAAAGGAGGTCATATTTGAGCATAAAAAGTTTTAATCGTCTATAATTGGATATAATCGCTCTTAATCAAGATAAATTATATTATATATACCACCGAGGATAGAACTACAGGGCAGGATGCCCTTAAGGCCGGCAGGGAGGTTGGCCTCTTTTTAAACGATTCATGGAGGAATCGAGATGATTATTAACCATAATCTATCCTCAATTAATACCCACAGGGTACTCAAGTTTCAACACTGGAACATGGATAAAGCCATGGAACAGCTTTCATCGGGTATGAGAATTAACCGCGCCGGTGATGATGCTTCCGGACTTGCAGTATCTGAAAAAATGAGAACCCAGATAGAGGGGCTTCGTCAGGCTGAAAGAAATACAGAAGACGGCATGTCCTTTGTTCAAACCACCGAAGGCTACCTTCACGAAATAAATTCAATTATACAGCGCGTCCGCGTATTGGCGGTTCAATCAGCCAATGGCATATATACACTTGAAGACCGTCAACTTATACAGGTTGAAGTGTCAGCACTGGTAGATGAAGTCGACCGTATCGCTTCCCAGGCTGAATTTAATAAAATGAATCTTCTCCAGGGAGATTTTGCACGGATTGGCAACAGTGCCTCGATGTGGTTTCACATGGGGCCCAATATGCACCAGCGTGAACGTGTGTATATTCAGACTATGACTGCAAAGGCCCTCAACTTGAAAGATGTTATTGGTATTCCTTTAACCCTTTCAACACAGGATTCTTCGAACAGGGCCATCGGTGTAATGGATGATGCCCTCCATAGAATCGCTAAACAAAGGGCAGATCTTGGTGCTTACTATAACAGACTTGAACATGCTGCAAAAGGGCTGATGAATGCCTATGAAAATATACAGGCCTCGGAAAGTAGAATCCGGGATGCTGATATGGCAGAAGTGACTGTCGATTTGACCAGGACTCAGATTCTGGTGCAGAGTGGTACTGCAATGCTGGCGCAAGCGAATCAAAAGTCACAGGGTATTCTTCAGCTGTTGCAATAAAGTGGTTTATTATTCATTCACCGGCGAAAGCCGGTGAATGAAATGTTCTTTGAAAACTGGAAACGATCATACCTGCCAGTATGATTACCTGAGCTTAAGGTACAGGTATTCATGGTTTCAGGTATGCAGTAGTGGTATTCCCTAAAGACCCGGCATAACCTGGTAATCAAGCCTGATATGGAGATCAGGCTCTATTAAACAAAGGAGTGTTTAATTATGATTATTAATCACAACATGAGTGCGATCAACGCAAACAAGGTACTCAAATTCAAACATTGGGACGTTAACAGTTCCATGGAGAAGCTTTCATCAGGACTTCGAATTAACCGTTCAGGTGATGATGCTTCTGGTCTTGCAGTTTCTGAGAAAATGAGAACACAGATTCAGGGTCTCAGACAGGCAGAAAGAAATACTGAAGATGGTATGTCTTTTGTTCAAACAGCAGAAGGTTACCTCGATCAGACTTCTTCAATTCTGCAGCGAATCAGGGTTCTCTCAGTTCAGTCTTCTAACGGTATTTATACTCAGGAAGACCGACAGCTTATCCAGGTTGAAGTTTCTGCACTGGTAGACGAAGTAGACCGTATTGCTTCACAGGCAGAATTTAACAAGTTTAAACTGCTTCTTGGTGATTTTTCAAGAACTAATCCTAAGTCAAGTATGTGGTTCCACATGGGTGCAAACATGCATCAGCGTGAGCGTGTTTACATTGGTACCATGACTTCACAGGGATTGAATCTTAAGGAAAAAACCGGAAGATTTCTTGCTAACCTCAGTACTGCAGACGGTGCAAACAGAGCGATTGGCGTCATTGATGATGCCCTTCACAAAATTTCCAAGCAAAGAGCTGACTTGGGCGCATATTACAACAGACTTGACTATGCGGCTAAAGGTCTTATGACAGCCTATGAAAACATCCAGGCTTCTGAAAGCCGAATCAGAGATGCTGACATGGCTGAAACAATGGTAGATCTTACCAAAGACCAGATTCTTACTCAGAGTGGCACTGCAATGCTGGCGCAGGCTAACATGAAAACAAGATCAGTATTACAGCTTCTTGGCGGTTAATACAGACAAATGACTCAAATTAGTGGGAATACTTAAATAAAGGGGGGATGTCCGAAAGGGCATCCCCTTTTTGTTTGTCAGGGGTAAGGAAGACTACCATCTGTTATACTATTAATTTAAAAAAAAATTTGCAAAATATAACCTGAATACTAGTGTGGCCCAAAAGAACAGGAGAACCGGTTGGCAATCAGGATGTTTTAAAAATTGTATATACTAATTTATCCTGAGTAAGAACCGAACCTGAGCAACCTGGGGAGACATTTTCCAGAATAAAGAGAGTACAGGCAATGATAGTCAGAAAGAGCAGGATCAGCCAGCTGATCAAAAAAGAACGCACCAGGGAACGAAGGCTGTGCCAGAAAGAGACGAATACACGGCTCCAGGATCTCAAAGAACAGCTTGTTGATCAGTACACCCTTGAAATGCGGGCAATGAGAAAAGAATACCGGCAGCAGGTTAAAAACCTGGAAAAAGAAAACCATACCCTGAAACGAGAACTGGATCGTAATTTTGCCGTGTATCAGCGCGTACGAAGAAGAGAAGAATACTTAGAGCAGTTGAGCTCAGAATTTGAAGATATTGTTGATGTGATGAATGTTAAGGTTCAGGAATCTCTTCAGCCATTTCTCCGGACACGTGCCAAGATTGAAAACACAAAACGAAAATCAGATAAGAAGCATGAAAAAGTGGAAAGTATTTTCAGGGCTATAAAATAAAAAAAAGCGGTGTGATACACCGCTTTTTTTTATACTTTTTAGTAGTCACTGTTTCCCTGTGAAAGGGGAAACATAACACCAATGCGGACAATGGGAGAGCTCATTTCGAGTTCAGCACTGTCAGCATTTTTAATATCAGTGCCACGATAGCCGGCTTCTATAAGCACTTTCATGCCTCTGGCGGCTTCTCCCAGTGTAATGACTGCTCCTCCCATAGCCTGCCAGGTGAAACCGTGGAATGTTTCATTTCCCGCATAACTGGAAGGCGAATTGAAAATCGTCCACGAGTATCCCGCACCGCCTGAAATAAATGGGGTCACCGGTATTTCTTCTCCCAGAGGGAGTGATATGGTTACCATTGCGAGCAGTGGAAATGAAAAGAAATTTATAGTACTGTTAACCGGAAGTCCTCCGAGTCCAGGGACGACAGCTTCTCCCGCGGTGTAATCCTGTTTTATCCATCCAAAACCGGTTTCAAGACCAACAGCAAGGTAGGGGTTAATGCTGTAGTCAGCAAAGAAGGCCATGTCAAATGATACTGTTTCCGGGACATCCGGATAGCCAATACCAGCCGATGTTCCAACGTTAAACTCCTGGGCACTGGCCAGGGTGAGGCTTCCTGCGATCATGAAAACTGATACTGTTAAAATTAATTTTTTCACGATAAGACATCTCCTTTTGTTTGTTAAAATATCCTGATAAGGTACAAAAATAAAAATAAAAGTCAAGTTGAGACAGGTATTAATTAATCGATTAATTAAAAACATCTAATCTTTTAACCTTATTCTTGTATATTTTATGTAAAAAAGTAGATCAAACTAATGCATCGAAAAGGGAACCGGGGGCTATTCCTGTTTTGAGATTTTTTTCTGCGCCATTCGGGGAATATTGAGTTAAAGATTTATCCCGGTGAATATTTAATATTCTCTCTTCTTCTGCCGGCGGCGCTTTATAATACGGGATGTTGCTTTCGGTTCGACGGGAGACCTGTTGAACCGGATCTACTTTTTGCTGGCCATACTTAGGCCACAGGTATATCTTTTCAGGACCGGTGCTGCGGGGAAGATTAATTTCTACTATGGCAGAAGAGATTTTCATGCTAAAATTATCGACATGTAAATGGGCAAACTTGAGGGTACCCTGCAGCTTGCTGGAAAAAATGCTTGCCATGAAGCTGGTGTGAGCCATAGATTGTGAACACTGCACACAACACCCTGATGCCCCTCTGAAATACCCCATGGGAGCGGCAGGGCTTCCTTTTTAATAAGCCGGAAAGGAAAATCGATACATTTATATTGAGGTAAATTATGAGCAATTCAGTCACCTATAAGATATTAAAAGAACACCTGGTGGAAGGAGAACTGGTACCGGGGCAGGAAATCGGAATCCGTATTGACCAGACCCTGACACAGGACGCGACAGGAACCATGGCATACCTGCAGTTTGAGGCTATGGAAATCCCCCGGGTGAAAACAGATATCTCTGTTTCATATGTGGATCATAACACACTGCAGATGGGATTTGAAAATGCCGATGATCACCGGTATCTCCAGACCATGAATGAAAATTTTGGGGTATACTATTCCCGGGCGGGAAACGGTATCTGTCACCAGGTACACCTTGAGCGTTTTGGTAAGCCCGGGGCGACGCTCCTCGGTTCAGACAGTCATACTCCGACAGGGGGAGGACTCGGCATGATTTCAATCGGTGCCGGGGGTCTGGATGTTGCGGTTGCAATGGGCGGGGGCCCTTTCTTCCTTACCTCTCCCCGCGTTATAAAAGTTGAACTAACCGGAAAGCTGAGGCCATGGGTTGCAGCTAAAGATGTCATACTGAAGGTTCTTGAAATTTTGACCACCAAAGGCAATGTGGGATGTGTTGCCGAGTATGCCGGCCCGGGGCTCAAGACCCTTTCTGTCCCGGAACGGGCAACCATTACCAATATGGGGGCTGAACTCGGTGTCACCACATCGGTCTTTCCCAGTGATGAGATCACGAAGGAATTTCTTGCCGCCCAGGGGCGGGTAGAGGCGTGGCGGGAGCTGCGAGCCGATGAGAATGCGGAATACGACCGTACCATTACCATAGATCTTTCTGAGCTTGAACCGATGGTGGCATGCCCCCATTCACCGGATAATATAAAACGGATCGAAGAGCTCAAGGGGATGAAGGTTGACCAGGTTGCCATCGGAAGCTGTACCAATTCATCGTACAAAGATTTAATGACCGTTGCGGGTATTTTGAAGGGGAAGAAAATCAATCCCGATACCAGCCTGATTGTAGCTCCCGGATCAAAACAGGTCTTTGAAATGATTGCCGCCAATGGCGCGTTGACCGACTTGATAAGCGCCGGGGCACGTATCATGGAATCAGCCTGTGGTTTCTGCATCGGTTCCGGGCAGGCTCCTGTTACCGAAGGAATCTCACTGCGAACCAATAACCGGAATTTCGAAGGGCGCTCAGGTACACAGTCAGGGCAGATATACCTGGTGAGTCCCGAGACTGCCGCGGTTAGTGCCCTGACGGGAATTCTCGAGAATCCCCTTGAACAGCCGGCGGGGGATTACCCTGATGTGACAATGCCTGAAAAATTTCTCATTGATGATTCAATGGTTCTCCCACCTTCTGATAAAAAAGTTGAAATATTCCGGGGGCCCAATATCGGCGATCCCCCTTATACCGAACCGCTGATGGACGAAATCAAGGGCATTGTCGGCTTGAAGGTGGGGGATAAAATTACCACCGACCATATCATGCCGGCTGGCCAGCGTCTCAAGTACCGTTCTAATGTTCCTGCATATTCTCAGTTTGTCTTTGAAGGGGTTGACCCTGAATTTGCCGCCAGAACACTGGAGGCAAAAGAAAAGGGTCTCTTTACCGGTATCGTCGGTGGCCTCAGCTATGGGCAGGGCTCAAGCCGGGAGCATGCGGCAATCTGTCCCATGTTTCTCGGGGTTCGCCTGGTTATAGTGAAGGCCTTTGAGCGTATCCATTCAGGAAACCTGGTTAACTTCGGCATTATTCCTCTTATCTTTAAAGACGAAAAGGATTATGATGCTATTGAACAGGGAGCTGAACTCATTGCGAAAGACCTGAGAAGGCTCATCGCGGAGAGTGATGATATTCCTGTTACCATTGGCGGAAAAGAATATCATTTTGATCTCTTTGCCTCAAAGCGTCAGCGCCAGATTCTTCTCGACGGGGGACTTCTGAACTATACCCGGAAACAGGCATGATTGAATTTTTCCAGGGAAGGATTATATCGAAAAACTGAATGATAATCCCTTCCTTCTGTGTCAGCCCGATGACCGGAAGGGCTGCAGCGCCTGCTGTGGTCTTTTCAACTGTGCGGATCTGTCACGGGAACACCTTGAAAAATTTCTCGGTGAAGGAAGTTTTCGCAGGGATAACGGGTGGCGCTATACCGAAGAAGAATGCTACATTGAACGGACCATAGCTGTTCGGGATGATACCACCCACATCTGTGCCTTTCAGGGATTTCTTGCCTCGGGAAAACCAGGCTGCCTTGTTCACCCCCTTTCATGCGGAGAGGAGGGAAGGGGCGAATCTCTCTTCGGGAGCAAAGTCTGCGGAAATTTTCTCTGCCCCGCCTATAGTATTTTTTCAGATGAAGAAAAAAGGGTACTCATAGATACTGTCGAAGACTGGTACCTGTATACCTTTGCAATAATTGATCCCGGTTCTACGCAATGGATTCTGAATCAACTGAAGAACTCTCCGGTTAAGAAAAACAGTGAAAAGTATGGGGAAATACTGAATCGGAGCGTTGCTCTTCTGGCCCGGCATCTTGCGGCATACCGGGGGCCGGTTTTCTGTTACTCGATTCCTGAATACAATACCGGTTCTGTCTTTTTCAGCATTACCAGTGACAGGGCAGAAGGTGCTGATGAAGTTCGGAAGGCAGTAGAGAAATTGATTGCTGAAGCCTGAGGCGACTATAAGCTCTTCTCTACGGCAAGGGCAATCCAGGTCTGCCCGGCACTGTCTGTTTTTAACTTGATACGTTCATCTTTAATCAGTTCATCAAGAATTGACATGATATCTTCCTGATCAATAAAACTTGATTCATTGTAGCGGTCAATAAATGACTGGAGCTTCAGAAGGCGCCAATTCCCCTTTTGATCCTGCTTTCCATTTATCATTATATCCTGTAAGATTTCTATAAACATCTTTTGAACCCTGTCCTGTTCATAGAGAAAGGAGAGCTGGTCAGTGGTATCCCTGAGACGCTTGGAAAGAAACTGGATAAAGCTGAGAGCAAACTGGCGGTTTTTTTCAATCGTATTATCGTATGACACCCGGTCCATCCTGATCAGGTGACTCTCTTCAAGGGCAACCGCATCGGCTGAGCGGGGAAGGGAGTTGATGATTGCCATTTCTCCGACAAATTCTCCCTCTTCGAGGATCTGGATTCGTTTTTCGACATTGCCGCGGCTTTTACTGATTTTAATACGGCCCTTGTGTATAAGATACATGCAGTCAGCTTCGTCTCCCTCACGGAAGATATGGTCTCCTTCATTAACAATAATGCCAAAATATTTAAAGAGTTTACTCATACATGACGCTCCATCTGTTTTTGACGGATTATGACCGTCTGTTTATATAATCGGCAGGATAAAAGGAAAAAAGTAGGAAAAAGGAACAAGGGACAAGTGAGCTTTATACTTGTACCTTGCTACTTTTTCCTCTGCACTATTATATCCAGTGGAGGATGCCGCCGAAAACAATAAGCATGCCGGCATTGAGAGCAAAGAGTGAGCCGATGAAATTTTTTTGGGTTTTTGGCTTCCAATAATACGCATAAGCGGCAGCCAGAAAGAAGGGAATATAGACGGTGATGAAAACCGGAAAGGATCCCCACCACGAATAGACCCAGTGAAAGGCCGGTGTTGTGGCGAGAAAAATTTCAAAAATTGAGAAAAAGGCGGCGTTTCCCAGTGCCCAGATAATTCGAATATTAATGCCGAAGACTTTTGTCTTTGGGTCTTCAGGGAGTATCTTGCTGAGCATAAGACCGGCTACTGAAAACATGAGGCTCAGTTCCCAGCAGACACCTATGAGTAGAAGATAACTGGTGCCGGTTGGTACGGTCCAGAGGGCGTGTCCTGAAAAGTGCTGAATCAGGGCATTGCCGATTTCAAAAAACCAGTGGACCATGTAGAGAGAAAGTCCCGCGGCTATTCCCTTCCAGTTTTTTTTCGATATCTCGTTCAGATAGACATACATCACCAGGGCAAGAAGGGTGATGAAGGACCAGTGAAAATTATCAGGGTTGCGTAAAAGATCGAGAGCGGTTTGTGTAATTTCAGGCTGATTCATGGGGGCCTCCTGTCGGTAGAATATGAACCTGTCAGTATGTAATATCCTTCAGGCTGAAAAGTCAATAATATTTTAATGATTGAACATTTCTTTTAATTGTTCAGGTTAAGCCATAGATCGACTGTGAGGCCGCCTGCGGGGTCTCTACACTCGAATAAATACGGACATTTTCCAGTAAGGAAGGCATGCGGGTATGCCATGAGTTTTTCTGGTTGTAATTTCATTAGGAAGATGGTTTATCTGTATTCTTTATCCTGGAGGATATACACAATGAATCCGTCTAAAGAAGTACTGGAAGAAGCGGTAAAGAACCTTGGGGCCTGCGGCCTTAACTGCGGGAAATGTATTTTCAACCGTCATGGGGAAGTACGTGAGCATGCTGAAGAGCTGAAGAGGCTTCTGGGAAATTTTGATTCCTTTGCTGCACGTTTCAGCACTTTTAATAATGTTTTTAAAAAGTATCCTCAGTTTAAAGATTTTCTTGCATCATTAACCGAGGCGGATTGTGAGGGGTGCCGGGGGGGGACCTGTAAATATCCGAACTGCGGGGTTCAGCCCTGCGCGGCAGAGCGGGGAGTAGACTTTTGTTTTCAGTGTGAAGATTTTCCCTGCGATAAGAGCAATTTTGATGAAGATCTGAAGGCGCGATGGATAACCATGAACGAAGAAATGAAGAAAGAAGGTGTCGAGGCATGGTACGGGCGCACAAAGGGTTTTCCCCGGTATAAGTAAAGGGAATGATATATCTCCTTGTCATATCAGCCGCACTGGCGCCGGCGCTTTTTTTTGTATGGTATTTTTACCGACTCGATGTCTATGAGCCTGAGCCGAAACTGAAAGTCATTAAAATATTTTTTCTCGGGTGTGTCAGTACGGTAGCGGCAACAGGCGTTCATTACCTGTTGTGGGGCATCCCGTTTTTTCGGTATGCGTGGACCGGAGCTCCCCTGATAGAAGAAACGATGAAGTTTTTATTCTGTTTCTTCTTCATCTTTAAGGATGCAGAATTCGATGAGCCGGTAGACGGACTGGTCTATTCTTCCGCCGCAGCCCTTGGTTTTGCGGCGGTTGAAAATATATTGTACTGCTACAATGCTTTTAACAATGACCAGCTTCTGGAGGTTGCTGTAGTGCGGGCCCTCTTGTCCGTGCCGGCACATGCCCTTTCATCAGGTTTCTGGGGATATGCGATGGGTATTGCAAAGTTTATCAATCGAAAAAAAATTATCATTCTTAGTTCCGGGGTTTTGCTCTCAATAATCTCCCACGGGTTGTTTAACTTTTTTGCCAGTGGCAATTATATCATGTTTCTTCTGCTGATACTTTTTGTACTGGTTCTCTGGAAAGTTATACGCTGGCTGACAAGAGATCTTCTTGACATATCCCCTTTTAAAAATAAGGCCTGATTTTGTCTCACTGGAATAAAAAAGACCATAGGAAACATAATGACTGTAACTGATATTACTGAAATAATAATTGCACGAACCGCTGAAGAGCTAAACCTGAAAAAAGAACAGGTAGCGGCGGTTAATACTCTTGCGGTTGAGGGGTGCACCATTCCTTTTATAGCCCGGTACCGTAAGGAGCGGACGGGAAACCTTGACGAGGTGGTGCTTGATACGGTTATCCGGCGTCTTAATGAATTGAGGGAGCTGGAAAAGCGCCGTGCCTATATTATCGGCTATCTCCGGGATCAGGAAAAACTGACTCCGGCCCTGGAAAAGAAACTTATCGAAGCGGGAGACCCGGCCTTTCTTGAAGACCTTTATCTTCCTTTCAAACCACGGAGAAAGACCCTCGCGGACCGGGCCCGGGAGCAGGGGCTTGAACCCCTTGCCCGACTGATAGCGAAAGAGAATCTTGACCGTAACGGGGCTCATCAGGCAGCTGAGAACTTTATCGGCGACGAGGTGCCGGATGTCTCTGAAGCCCTTGAGGGGGCGATGAATATCATTGTTCAGGATATTGCCGATGACGCGGAGGTGCGCAGTTTCTTACGAACCAGCATGGGAAAGGGGCGGGTGTCCGCGTCAGTGAAGCGGGGCAAAAAAGAGTCCGGGAGCACCTACCGTGATTATTTTGATTTTTCTGAACAGGTGACTTCAATGGCCTCACACCGCGTCATGGCGATCCTCCGGGCGGAAAAAGAAGGCATTTTAAATCTGTCGGTAGAGTCTCCACTGGATCATGACATTCTTTCTTTAAAAATCAGTGAACACCATTTTAAAAAAAAGGAGGGGGGAAGCTTACTGCAAAAAGCGGCGCGCCTCTCCCTTGAAAAATATCTGGTTCCCTCAATTGGTAAGGAAGTTTTAAAGTCAATGAGGGAACAGGCTGAAACTGAATCGGTAGCCTATTTCTCCCGAAACCTTGAAAAGATTCTCCTGGCAGGGCCCTTCGGGCAGCGGGGCATTATCGGTATCGATCCCGGGGTAAGAACGGGGTGCAAATGCGTGCTCCTTGACAGTCAGGGAAATTTCTGTGCATCGATGACTCTGAACTTTTCCCGTGACCCTGGCGAGGCTGTAAAGCTTAAGCCGTGGGTAGAGAAACATAACCCTGAAGGAATCGCCATCGGTGACGGAACCTACGGCCGGGAGACCTACGGTATTATAAAGAGTCACTTTAAAGATCCGAAACTGACTATCGCCCTCGTTGATGAAGACGGGGCCAGTGTTTATTCGGCGGGAGAAGAAGCCCGTGAAGAATTTCCTGATCTGGATGTCACGGTCCGGGGGGCCATTTCCATCGGCCGTCGTTTCCAGGACCCCATGGCTGAACTGGTTAAAATTGATCCCCGGTCTCTTGGTGTCGGCCAGTACCAGCATGATATTACGCCGGCCCTTCTCCAGGAGAAACTGGAGCAGACCGTGCAGTGGGGTGTCAACCGGGTCGGGGTCAACCTGAATACCGCGGGATACCATTTGATCAGTTACATTTCAGGTCTTGACCGGGCAAAGGCACGGAGCGTGACTGAATACCGAAAAGCCCATGGGAGCTTTGCAAGCCGTAATGAACTGAAAAAAGTAAAGGGAATCGGCGACAAGGCCTTTCAACAGTCAGCAGGATTTCTTCGCATCCGGGGGGGGAAGAATCCCCTGGACAGCACCGGGGTCCATCCTGAGTCGTATCCTGTTGCCGGTGATATGGCCGAAGCTCTCGGGTGTAGCATTAATGAACTGGTTGAAAATCCCGATGCGTATGTGCAGGGCCTCTCTAAAATTGCCGTAACCTTCCCCAATGGAGAAAGCATTGCCGCAGAACTCAGGCAGCGGGGCCTCGATCCGCGCCGGGAATTCGAAGACGTTCCCTTTAGTGATGAGATAACTTCCTTCACTGATTTAAAGGAAGGTCTGGTTCTCAAGGGGATTGTTGATAATGTTGTCGCCTTCGGGGCCTTTGTTGACATCGGCCTGAAAGAGAAGGGGCTGGTACATATTTCTGAAGTCTCTGACCAGTATGTTGAAGACATTACGGCCTTTCTCGCCGTTGGCGACCGGGTTACGGTGAAGGTGCTGACCCTGGACCCGGAAAGAAAGAGGATAGGGCTTTCGATGAAACAGGCGTAAAAGATTAAAAAAAGCCGGTCCATGGGGACCGACTTTCTTTTTAGAGTGTTATATGTTAACTGTTAAAAAGTAAAGGGCGGATACTTGTCAACCAGACCGGTGATAAAGGCCATGGTTCGCGCCATGTAGCGGTAGTAGCGCACCAGGATGTCAAAGAGAAAATGGGGCCACCGGGAGGTCGCGAGAACTGAGATGATTCCCGTCAGCCAGAAGATCGGAATGGCAATACCGATGATTGAAAGCACCAGTATGTGAGGCAGGGTCATAAGAATAATACCAATCCCTGAAAGCCTCATGGCGGCAAGAAACCGTGAATAGGCAAGGGGATAGGTTATTTTCATCTGCATTGCATAATCAATGTCTTTTTTACCTGTAAAGATGGGCATTTCTTCAACAATACCGATACACGCTGTATTTATTGCCAGGCTGTACCGGATAGTGTTTTCAATAATCTCTGAAAAATCCTCTACACTGTTTTTCGTGGAGATAACCACAATGTGGTTAATAAAACCGAGGATTCCTGCCAGCAGGCTGTAGATCATCAATACAAGGAAATGAGGGATCATGCCAAGTAAGAATGCAAAGAAGAGCCGTGCCAGCGCGCCGAGACGTGAATATTTCAGGGAATAATCAATGGAAAATTCGACGGCCCCGTTTTGTACACTGTCAGTTACCCGCTGGATGTGATCATCGCCTGAAATATCATCAATTGAATCATCGAGTCCCATGGCGGTGTTAGAAATTCGGCTTGCTCCCCCGGTACCGGTTCCTCCCATGGGAAGTGCCGGATCTTCAAGATCAAAGTCTATGTCGGGAAGATCTGAATCTGCATCAGTAAGAATATCTTCAGCATCCCTCAGCTCGTTCTCCAACTCATGTTTCAGGTTCGGATCTATCTCATCTATGGAAAGATGGATGTCTTCCTCTTCATCTTCTTCATGAATAGAAGCTGTCGCTATTTCAAGCTCTTCGGATGTCAGTTCATCTATGGTAAGACCCGCGTCTTCAAGGGTAATGCTTTCGTCCTCTTCGGGGAGTTCTCCGCTGGCGAACTCATCACTCTCGGCCAGTTCTATGTCAAGGGTCTCAAGGTCAAGGGTAATGCTTTCATCTTCTTCATCGTTTTCTGCCGGCTGTACTGATTCCGGGGAGAGCTCAGGAAGATCGATATCAAGATCTTCAGGGGTCTCTCCAGGAAGAATGGCTTCTTCTTCTGCCAGTTCTATATCAAGAGAATCAAGATCCAGGGTGACATCATCATCTTCCTGTGCAGGTGCCTCATCTGAAAGGGCGGCCGGAACAGTTTTTTCCTCTCCAAATGCAAGGCTGTCTTCTTCACCTTCTTCAAGTTCAATGTCCAGGGAATCGAGATCAATGGTGATGCTTTCATCTTCCTCGTCGTCCAGGGTATCACTGCGGGTATAGACTTCTTCCGTTACAATTTCATCATCAAGTGTTACATCCTGCTCAATGGGCTCAAAGTCTGTAGAGAGGCCGTCTTCAGCCGCTGCTTCGCTGACCGCGGCTTCCATCTCATCAAGGGACATGTCCATGTCATCAATAGTCAAATCGAGGGATTCTTCATCCGGGGGTATGTCTTCGGCGCCAAGAAGAACTGATTCTACATCGTCACCTGGTTCTGAAAGATTCGGTTCAGCTGAAGGTATATCCAGTGAGTCGGTCTCATCATCGAGTCCGAGGCTTATCTCGTCGGAATCCTCAGAGATGCTGTCAAGACCCCCTTCGAGATCAATTTCATCATCGAGTCCATCGAGATCAAGATCGAGATCATCCGGTTCGCCTTCAGGCGCTGTTACAGGCTCATCCAGTTCTATATCGGTTATTGCAGCAGGGATTTCAGCTTCTGTCTCTAATCCTCCTGCTTCAAGATCGATGTCAGCATCAAGATCTCCCAGGTCAACTTCTAGATCGTCTATCTCCGGTTCTCCTGCCGGAACATCAGCAGTCAGTTCCATGTCATCAAGGGGAATATCCGCTGAGAAATCATCACCTTCAGACGTGTCGGCAACAGGTTCTTCAAAGGAAGGCATATCGGAAGAAATATCCGTTGCAATTCCTGCTTCCGGTCCCGCCGGGGCTTCAGCCGCTATAGTATCAGCGGTCGAAGAGGTGTCACTTCCGGGGCTCTCGTCAAAGAAATCGGGGACCGTATCGGTACTGCTGCCGGTGTCGGGCAGTACAGTATCGGCTATCGGCTCACCTTTTCTGTTGTCGATAATATTTTCAGTGGTGCACTTCGGGCATGTAAAGGCGAATCTTTTATCTTTCACCTTTCCATCATCAACCGCGAAGGCAGAGTCGCAATTTGAACATCTGACGATCATGTTTCACTCCTGACAGATAGTCGGCTATCGTTCCGGGAAATATTTTTCATTTATGTTATGCTGAATAATAATAGGAGAAAGTGGAAAGAAAAAAACCATGAACCACTTCATATCTCTCCCATTAATCGCTTCAGATTTCTGCATATACTTCATATTCAGGTAGATGCTCCAGATACCGAGCGTAAAGACGGTCAGGATAATATTGATGACCGGATCGTCGTTAAATATCCGGCTTACCCTGGCAAGCCACCAGAAATAATAAAGAAACCCTGTTAATATAAAAAGAAACAAAAGAACAACAAGGTTATTTTCAGGGATATATTCTTTCATGTGAACACTCCGTAGATATTTTCCCGCTTTTTATCATACATCTATTTTATTAACGGATAATTTTATCACATTTTGTACAATTTTTTTTGTACTCTTAAGAAACCGGAAAAACTACAGTATTAATAATATAATTGAGGAAGGAGAAAGTTACAAGTAGTAAATATCTGGATTGTGAAGAGCAGAGTTGTTTTTAGACTCCTCTTCAGGAGAAAGTCAATTGACGGATACACTTCCCCCCTGATATAACCGTTATGATAAGGACTACAAGGAGATTGAGGAATTGCAATGATTTCCCGTTATCTACAGGAAGACCCGGTACCCTTAATTCTGGAAAAGGGATCACCCGTAGTACGCTATCTTGCGGGACGGGACCTTGCGCAGGAAGGATCGGCGCCTCCCTCATATAAAGAGCTTTTTGATGATCCGATGGTCACCAGACTTCTCAAGAGTGAAAGGGGTGGCTGTCTCGGAAGCCGCCGCCGTTTTGATCTTTACTACCGGGGGGCCCAGTGGCGTCTTGCCGAGGCTGTGGAGTATGGTCTTGACGGCAGAACCGAAGCGGTAAAAAAAACCGCCGAGTTTGTCGCCTCGGAAACAACCGGGGAAGATGGCGGGTTTACCTTTAACTGGAAACCCCCGCTTTCGGCAGCCTGCCGTACCGGTGATATGGTCTATTATCTTGCTTCGGTTCTGGGGAGAGATCACGAAGCGGTCAGGCGGGGTGTTGAATGGATCTGTGCCCGTCAGCGTCATGATGGAGGATGGCTCCACTGTCCGCTGGGCGGAACCTGTGATATGATGAAGCTTACCCTTTTCCGGCGTGCCGGTTCAGGTTTAAAGAGAGAGGAAGACCAGGCGGTATCGAGCTGTTTCTACGCAACCGCCTCGTGTCTGAAGGGGCTTATTGCTGCGGGGCCTGAAAACAGTGATGTAATACAGAAAGGAGTTGATTTTTTTCTTGGAAGGCGGCTTTTTCTCGGGAGAGGCTCTGAACCGATTGCACCAGGGAATTCATGGAACCGGGATTTTCGCCTTCTCGGATATCCGGTGCTCTGCCAGTATGATATTCTTGCCGGCCTTGATCTCGTTTCCCGATGGGAGTGTGGTGGTGATGATCGGATATCTATCGCCTTTAACCTTCTTATGCAGAAACAAAACAGCAACGGAACCTGGAACCTTGAGCAGACCGGCACGGGAATGCTCTATGGACCTGCCGACTTTTCAAGGAGAGGGGCATATAATGCCATGGTAACCTTGAGGGTGCTCAGATTTTTAAAAAATTTTAAAGATGAGTAAGGCTGAAGCGGGTTCAGTCTGGGTATTAGTTTGAAAAGGCGTAACCGGCGGAAACAATTAAGCTGACCGTATGAAAGAATGCCTTTCTTTCATTTTCATAGTAGTAGTTGACGGTGTCGATAGTAAGGTTGAAGGGGCTGCTGAATTTTACGAAGTTTATGGTCCAGTCAAAGCCGATACTGAGATAGAGCCCCCCGCTGAAATAGGTTGTGAAGTTAAGCTCTGAACCGAGTATAAAGCTGTCGGCACGGCGGGTACCCCCATCGGTGTAATCGTAATTAGTGGGTGCTCCAGTGAGGAGATGTGCAGCTATCGGCGTCGGTTTGAACCATGCAATGGAATATCCGAGGACCGGGGTGAGTACTACATCCCATTGCTTTCGGTTGGTCAGGTGCCCTGCAGCCCCCACGAGAAAGGAGAGGTCCTGATAGACTGTGTTGGTCCAGTTTTGGTAATCGGATCCAAAAAGGGTCCGCTGAATGGTCATATTGTACTTAAGTTTTCCCTTAACCCCCAGATGGTCAATGGGCATATACTCATAGGATACTCCGAAGTTGAAGGAGAGATGGGAAATCCACAGTTTCTTATAAATGTCTGTGGATATTTCATAGTCTACATCCTTTACAAAGGATTCTTCTTCTTCAAAAATAGGGCCGACAGGAGCCCCCATGGCGAAAAAAGCCCCCAGGAACATCTGTCCCGCATGAGCCCCTTCCGGCGGCTTATCAAGTTCCTCGAAATTTGCCCCCTTGACTGGAAGGGAAACGAGAAACAGTATAATTGATAATGCGAATATTCTGTTCATCCCTTGTAAAATAAAGAAATCAGGGACCAGTGTCAATACAAATAGTTATCTGAGGGGGATCAAAGGGGAAGATGTAATATTAATGTTGACAAGAAGCATATATCTGTCCTATTTGTCGAATCAGTTTATTATCACAGGAGGAATCCATTGGGAAAGCAGTATAATGCAGGCATAAAGCGTAAAAGAGCCAAGGCACAGAAAAAGCGTAAAAAAAAGCAGCTGAAAGAAAAGATGGCTCAATCCAGGTAGGGAATCTTCCGCATTGGAAAATACCGCAGTACAAACACTGCGGTAATTCGCAGCATACGCTTTAATTCAGATTACAACACCTGTTCGTTTCAATGGTACCTGCTGTCCCGCTATGGAGAGGAGGCGTCGTCGTGTCTTTTTTTATTATTACTTTTCAGTATGCCTCCAGGGTATGGGAAAGGAAGGAGTCTGCAGATGAACCAGGATATTGAAATCATTCCCCTGAACAAAAAACCGGATTACGCACCAATCCTTGCTTCCTGGTCTTTTATGGAGTGGTACGGTCGCCGGACCATCCCCTTTGATATTAATCTTAAAGCCTACCAGGAACGGAGCAAAGGTCTATCTATCCCCCGGTCATTTGTTGCCCTTTATAAAACCATGCCGGTGGGGATGGTTTCCCTGAAGGAAAACGATCTCTGGTCAAGAAAGGATCTCAATCCGTGGCTTGCTTCGCTCTTTGTTCATGAAAAATACCGCCATCTCGGAATCGGTGGCCGGCTGGTCGACCGGGTGATTCGTGAAGCCGGCGAGCAAAACTTCAGTCAAATATATCTTTTTCTTGGGCACAACGAAGAGCGTGACCTGGGGGCCTGGTACCGGGGACGGGGCTGGAAGTATTATGAATCAGGCCTTGACAATGACGATCTTGAGACAGAAATTTACAGCTACGAAACTGCCGCGGGCATTGATGGGGCATAGAAAAGATACACTTCCTTTTTGGAATCCCGGGCCCCTTGAGGGGGCTCTCTTTATAAAGCGTTTGAACCGTTTTGTGGCCGAAGTAGATCTGGGGGGGAAGAAAATCCTTGTTCATGTCCCGAACACAGGACGCATGGGCGAGCTTGTTATCCCCGGGACAGGGGTTTTAATGCGTCCTTCCGGGGGGAAATATCCCTGGCGCATCATGTATTTTTATTACAAGGGTCGCCCGGTTTTGATTGATTCAATTGAAAGCAATGCGGTATTTACAGCTCTTCTTGATAATGACCGGGTCCCCGGCATGGAAGGGTTCCGTGTTATCCGGCGGGAAGTCACTCGGGGACATCACCGTTTTGATTTTTTAATCAGGGATCTCGACGGCGGTGAAAGTCTCCTTGAGCTAAAGTCCTGCACCCTTGCCTGGAAATCTGTAGCTTCATTCCCTGATGCAGTCAGCAGCCGCGCCTCTTCCCATGTCAGGGCCCTTTCTGAAACCGGTAACGGGCGGGTGGTTTTTCTCAATCTTCATGACTCAGTTGATACTTTTCTGCCTAATTACCATACAGATTATATTTTTTCAGAGACCCTCCGTGAATGTAGAAGCAGCCTTGATGTCAGATCATTTTCTGTCAGGTATGATGAAGATCTTGGTATCTCCCGAGCTGAAATGATGAAGGTAGTGTATCCTGAACCGGGTACAGCTGGAGTATATTTTCTGGTAATTGAAAATGATAGTGACCGGACCATTGAGATGGAATCACGGGAAACTATTTTTTTTAAAAAAGGATTTTATCTCTATGGGGGGAGTTCAGAGGAAAATCTTTTTAAGAAAATTGAACAGCACCGAAGAAAAAAAATGGGCCATCTTCATATCGATTATATTGTACGTGAAATGAAAATAGTTGCGGATGTGCCTGTTGTTTCAAATACCCTCACTGCCTGTGATGTCATTGATTCGGCTTCCTGTCTGGAGGGAGAAAATGTTGCTGCCTTTGGAGTTGATGTCTGCGGCTGTTCTTCGCACCTCTATTTCTTTGAAAATAATCCACTGCAAAGACATGAATTCTGGGATATGGTTTTAGCTCTCCGTTATGATTTATTTCAATAACCTTACAATGAACATCGAAGCAAGACAGCACTTTTTTGCCTGAAATCTGCAACATCTTTATCGGTTCTCCTGTCTACATAGAAAGAGATTAAATTAATTTTATTCGAATCCGGGAAACTGCAGATAATATTTTTGTTCTGTCGGTTTCCGTTACCAAACAACGGGGTGTAGTTTGTTTCACAGGATTGAAGTGTTTTTATTAAAAGTATAAGGGATTATAATTCTGAAACTTCCGTTTGTAAAGTAAGAGCAAAAACAGTGGACAAATCAATGAAAAAGGGTCTATATGTTTCTTTCCTTTTTAATTGTTTTTGAAGTGTTCTTAAATGAATTTTTCAAATCAATGGTTTTTAAGATAATATAAGCAATTTAATAATCTAATAAAGAAGCTGAACAGGCATTTACTTTTGGAGGTTCATATGCATAGTCTGGGTATAAACATCGGTTCGTCGAGTATAAAGGCTGTATTGATGAATGATGATTCAATAATATGGCATGATGTTCGGGATCATGAAGGTAACTTTCTCGATACACTGAAGGGGATGCTGAAGCAGCAGGGTATACCTGATGGAACCCGGGGTATTGTAACGGGTACAGAGGGGCGTTTTCTTCTGAATATGACCAATGTAATAGAGTCTATCTGTATCGAAAAAGCCCTCTCTGCTGGGGGGCACAATGTTGATGCTGTAGTAAGTCTTGGTGGTGAAAATTTTGTTGTCTATACCATTGATACAGAAGGAAAGATAATCACAAATTTTTCCGGTAATAAGTGTGCATCAGGTACCGGAGAGTTTTTTAAACAGCAACTTGGAAGAATGGATATGACGCTCGATGATATCCAGGGAGTTCCCAAAGAATCAAAAGCCCAGCCCCTTTCATCCAGGTGCTCTGTATTCATGAAGAGTGACTGTACCCATAAGCTTAATAAGGGTGAAGCGACCAAGGGTGATATTGTTCTCTCTCTCAGTGATGTCATGGCAACAAAGGTCGTAGATTTTCTCAAGAGAGCAAAAATAGAACGGGGCAGGGTGCTGCTTTCAGGGGGAGTTACCAGGAACCGGTATATCATTGAATTCGTCAGGGAAAAACTCCCCAATGTCGAATTTGTCGTTCCCGAAAATGCTCCCTATTTTGAAGCCCACGGCGCGGCAATTCTTGCACGGGAATCAGGAAGTGAATTGCTTCCTGAAAGTGAGCAGTACAAGCCGAATGAAATAGGTTTTTCCCGGCTCAGCGAATTGAAAAGCGCTGAAGACAAGGTAACATACCTTGAATCCCGAAGAGGAAAGATGAGACCTGGTGCAGAGTATATTCTCGGGGTTGACGGGGGATCTACAACAACCAAGGTTGCCCTGATTGATATTGAAACAGAAGAAATTGTGGCTGAGCATTATGGACGAACCCATGGTGATCCGGTCGTGGCGTTGAAAAAATGCCTTGTAGAAGTAAAAAAGCAAATTAAAGAACAGCTCGGCGATGAAAATATTAACATTACCATCGCATCGACTACGGGATCTTCCCGGGAAATCCTCGGAGTATTTTTAGAAACTCCGGCGGTATATAATGAAATTATTGCCCATGCCGTTGGCACGACTTACTTTAAAGAAGACATAGACACCATCTTTGAAATTGGCGGTCAGGATGCCAAGTATGTATCTTTGAAGAACAAGGTTCCTATTGATTATGCAATGAACGAGGCCTGTTCAGCAGGTACCGGTTCATTTCTTGAAGAATCCGCTGCCGGTGACCTGAATATTGTGAATGTTGAAGAAATTGGTGATATTGCTGTCCAGGCAAAGGCTCCCTTGAAGTTCGGTGAAACATGCTCGGCCTTTATCAATTCTGATATTAGAAAGGCGATTCAGCATGGCGCTACCCGGGAGGATATTACTGCCGGTATCATTACATCAATTGTGGCGAACTACCTGAACCGTGTTGTCGGAAACCGGTCTGTCGGGCAGAACATTGTTCTTCAAGGCGGTGTCGCAAAAAACAGGGCAGTGCCCCTTGCCTTCGCCATGCTCCTGAATAAAAATATTGTGGTCCCCCCGGATCCTGAGCTTCTCGGGTGTTTCGGAGTCGGAATCCTGGCAAAGGAAAAATGGGAAGGGGGATTCATCGATAAGGGGAAGTTTGAGATAGATAAAATTCTCGAATCTGAGATTGTTTACGAAAGAGAGTTTGTTTGCAAGGCCTGTGATAACTTTTGTCCCGTCAAGGTTCTCAATGTGAACGGCAATAAGTACATGTTCGGCGGCCGCTGCAACAAGTATGCCAATACCCGGAGAAAGAAAAGTTTTGATGAAGACAAGGTCTTCAACTATCTTGATAAACGAGAAGAACTTCTTTTTGAAACCTATGCTCCTGATCCTGCAACCCTGGAGAAAAAGCGGGATTACATTATCGGTATTCCCATGGCTTTTTCAGTCTATACTCTCTATCCCCTTTATTCGTGGTTTTTTCATAACCTGGGAATAGAAACCCGTCGTTCAGAAGAGATTGATCATGAAGGCATTGCCCGTACCGAGGGCTCATATTGCTTTCCTGCGGAGATAGCTCACGGAGCGGTACAGGATATTGTTAACCGGGATTATGAATATATCTTCCTTCCTCATTTCAGGGATATGCCGAGTTATGAAAAGGATGTCCATGCAAACTTTTGCCCTATCACGCAGTCACTTCCTTACTATATAAAAAAGGCCTTCAGTGACATGCCTGAAGAAAAAATCCTTGCCCCGGTTGTGACATTCAAGTTCGGCCTTGAGAAGGCGTTGGAAAGTTTTATTGAGATGGGAAATGATCTTGGTTTTTCTGAAGGGGAAGTCAGAAAGGCTTTTCTTGATGCCCATGAAAAGCAACTGGCTTTTCATGCGGCTTACCAGGAAATGGGCCGTCATGCCCTTGAAGAGGCACGGAAGGCGGATCAGCCGGTTATTGCTCTCCTTGGACGTCCCTACAATGCTTTTACCAAGGATGCTAATATGGGTATTCCGAGGAAGTTTTCAAGCCGCGGATATTCAATAATCCCCTTTGATATGCTCCCCTTTGAAAAAACAGAAATTTTTGATAATATGTACTGGTACTACGGACAGCAGGATATGAAGGCGAGTGCCTTTCTAAAAAAAGAAGATAACATTTTTATTACCTTTATATCGAATTTTTCATGCGCACCAGACAGCTTCATGCTTCACTATGTGAAATGGTTCATGGGGATTAAACCCTTCCTTATCCTTGAGCTCGATTCACACTCGGCTGATGCGGGGGTTGACACCCGGGTCGAGGCCTTTCTTGATATCATTGAAGGATACAGAAACATCGAACAGAAGGAAGAAGCACGTTTTGACAATGGGCTGAAGTTTGTAAATAATGGAAAAGATCCTCTTCACCTGGTTAATACAAAGACCGGGGAGAAAATTGAAATGTTTAACAATAAACGGGTAAAGATGCTTTTAGCGAATATGGGGCGTCTTTCCACTGAACTGCTTGCAGCGACTCTCAGGAGTTCAGGAGTCAATGCCGAGGCATTGCCGGTACCGGATTCTCATGTTCTCCAGCTGGCGAGAAATAATATGTCTGGAAAGGAATGTCTACCTGCTCAACTGGTTCTGGGAGAGACGCTACGGTATTTTATGTCAGACAAGTACGACCCGGAAGAGATTTATCTCTGTTTTGTCCCCACGACAAGAGGGCCGTGCAGAACAGGGCAGTATTTTGTATTTTATGAAAACCTTTTTAAGGATATGAAAATAAACAATGCTGTTGTTGTGACCCTTGATTCGGAAAATTCTTACAACGAGCTGGGAGCAGAATTCTCACGGCATGCCTGGTGGGGACTGGTAGCTGCTGATTACATGAAGGATGTAGAGACCTCACTGAGAAGCTGTGCTGTCGATCCTGCAGCGGCAATTGCAAAATATGACGAACTTTACCATGAGTTGATTGAAATTGCGGAAATAGATGTTTCTCGTATTGTGCCAGCATTAAAACGGATTGCTGATGAAATTGCCAAAATACCCCTGCAGCGAAAAATGGCTGACACGCCAAAAGTACTGGTCGTCGGTGAAATATATGTCCGTCGTGATGATTTTGCCGTTGATGAACTGGTACGAATTATGAGTAAAAAAGGCATTATCGCCAAGGTTTCCGGTATTACCGAATGGATATATTATTGTGATCATGTTCGTCGTTATGAAACCAGAAAGCGTTTTGATTTACTGCCCTGGTACAAGCGGTATTTTTCAAGGGAAATGAAAGAGCTGATTGTTTGGAATATTGAAGCATGGTGGAAGCATCGTGTTGAAAAGAAGATTAAAAACGTTCTAGCCAGTACTGAGCTGATTCCTTCAACGCCCCATGATATGGAACAAATAATGGATAACGCAAATTCAATATTTGTTTCCCCGGAACTTGAGTCTGAAATATCAATATCAAGCGGGGTTGCGTCAACCGCAATGATGGATGATTTTTCAGGGGTAATAAATATTTCTCCCTTTGCCTGCCTGATTGGGAGGGTAATAGAAGGATTGATAACTCCCTGGGCTCGTGAAAAGAGATTTCCTGTCTTATCAGTTGAAATAGACGGAGAAATCTTACCGCCAAATATTATCAACAAGCTTGATATTTTTACTCTGAATGTTCTTCGTTTCAGGAATAATCCTGATGCCGCGGAACTGATGGAGCAGCAGGGTGAGGTAGATATCTCTCTTGACCGAAAGGTAATTCGAAGATAAAAAAAAGCCCGGGCTTAAAGCCCGGGCCTTTTTTTATTATTTTTTTTCAGGAAAGTCAGGCCGTATCCGGTCCCTGTTCCCGGGATTTAAAATGTTGTCCCGGTCCTTTTTAAATCTACCTATGATTTTTTCATATGCCCTTCTATGGGCTTTTTTAACCGCCTGGATTGCCTCATAATTGCGGCGCTGCTGCTCGCCAACCTTGTTGCATTCTTTTTTCAGGCGTTCGAAGGTTTTAAAAATACGGTCGGTACGAATAAGATAATCTTTCATTATTGTCTCAATAGTAGCCTTTGATGCTTCATTTAAAATCAGGTCATCTTCTATTGAATTTTCATTTTTTTCCAAATCGTCACCGGCACGAAGGACATCCTTTTCTTTCCGTGCACTTCTTACCTTGGAGCCGATTGCCCTGGTCTCCCGGCTCTGTACTTTTAAGCGATTTTTAAAAGTATTTACCTGGCTTTCATACCGTCCGGATGTTTTAGAGGGATTATTCTTAAAGTCTTCATTCCCCTTTTTCCGCCATGTACCCATGTCTGTGTCTGAAGAGACTTTCTTCGGTCTTCTGGCTATTTCTGCTTCAACAGTAGTTCCTTCTTTTATTTTTTGTGAACCATAGGGATTGTTAATATCAAGTTTTCCTTCTTTCAATTCTACTCTTGAATTGCCGTTTTTGCTGACGCCAATCTCAAATTCTGTTCCCCTGATCGCACATATCGTTGTAGGCGTATAAACTTTTCTCTGTCCTTTTTTTAACCGTGTGAATTTACCATTAAGGTTTCCCGCAAGGAGGGTTACATTGTCTGAACCCGGGATGTTTTTACTGCCGATTTTGATGCGGCTTTTTTCTTTGACAGTCAGCTTGCTCCCGTCTTTGTATACAAGAGAAATGGTGCCGCCCTTGCCGGTTTTTATGAAATCTCCTGATTCAAGGTTGGTGCCCATGGCTATATTAATGCGTTTGCCATCTCTGATTGCGGAAACATCTCCAATATAAAAGGAGACGTGGATTGGGTAGCCGATTCCCGGTAGAAGCAAAACGAGTAAAAATGATAAGATCAGGTGTTTCCCTTTAAAAAATGTCATAAAACCTCCTCGATTTGGTATAAACCGTACTTCTTTTTTTTTCTGTTACATGATTTTTTAACGCGTGTGGTAAAGAAGTAATAATAACGTTGTCCTGTTTGCCGGTATTTATCAGTAACATTGTGTACCTGTTTCGTCAGCACTCTATCATGCTTACATTCGGCTGAGTACAATAAAAATTTTACTCTGTAAAAATGAAGCCTGCCGAAATACTAGTACAATATAATAAAAGTTTTCGACAAGGCAACCTAATTACAGCTTTTTTTAAATACCATTACAGTATATTCGAAGTCCCTGCCAGTAGGAAGGATGACGAAGATTTCTTTTTTTCATAATTATCCGTTTTGCCTGGTGAAAAGCCTCAATGGGCGGCAATCCTTTTCTCAGGAACGTATAGAAATTAGATACAAACAGAGCATTATTGATGTCGTGTATGGCAGAATTATTTATGATAAAAAAGGAGACGCCTTTCTGAGATGCGAAGAGGGCCAGGTCACTGCTGCTTATGCCGGTCTTAATGTTTTGAGGAACGTAGATCCCCGGTGTTCCCGACTGAATATTTAGAAATGGGCCTTCTCTGCTTTTCAGCGTTCCCGTATAAACATCAAAATATATTGATGAAAAATAATGTAGAAATGAGCCAGGGATACTTTTCTTTGAGAAAGTTATACCACTTTCTTCAATTGCTGTTTGTTCCAGTAATTCATGAATCTGGTTTTCTTTTTTTACAGAATGGTAGAAGGATTTAAAGGAAGAAGGAAGACTGAGAAGGGCAGCATTCAGTGATGTTATATATGCAATACGGTGAGATTCTTCCAGGAGCTGTCTGCTTCCTGTTATTTCAAAGGGAATATCTTCGAGGTATTCATCAGTGATCAGAAATATTCGGGATGAAGATTTCAGGTATTGTTTCAAGGGAGCAAATTCTTTTTCCAGAGCCTTGGAAAATATATAGGTATTTTGGAGTTTGGAGAGGGACGTTTTGTATGAAGAATTCAGCCGGTTGATTCTGGGCCAGGCTCCCGGGAGTACAATAAACCTTTGGGCTTTTTTTGAAAGAACCCAGCAGTAGATGTTGTCTCTATTTTTAATTAAATAGAGAAGAAGATCTTTTTGAGAAAGTTTTGCTTGAACTTCCTTTACATCAATAAATGGAATATTTACTGAAAGAAGGAGTGATGGATTTTTTTGGAGTAGAGAGCGGAATTTGCCACCCCTTAGTTTGTCTTGCCGATTTAGCTGCATAAGAGATTCTGCATTAACCCTGTTCTCGTTTTTCGGCTGTATTTTTAATCTGAGGCGCATATGCTTTTTCAATTCAGCTGAAATCAGGGCTTCAGTTTTTTTTCCGGTACCGATTTTATAGGCGATATGCGCATCGGCAATGGTTGTAAAAAGATTAGAGACCCGCTGTGAATGTCGTGCCCGGGGATTTCTGTCAGCGGCTGCAAGGGCATTAAAATACGCCTTTTCGAATTTTCTGCCATCCGGTGCAGATGCAGAATTTTGGCCTGCGATTTTTTTTAATTCAATAAAAGAAGAAAGCAGCTGGAGATGAAACTGTTTTTGATATGGGATTTTTTTCCCTGTAATAAGTTTATGCAACCGGGATTCAGCAATATCAGTACTATCCGCATGGGACTCACAATCCATTAGAACCATCTGGTTCTCGAGATAAGCTCTGTGGGACCGGGAAATATTTTTTTCTGCTTCAGATGCAGATGCATGGGCTTCAGGATATTTTTTCTGTGAAAGCTTGCAGATGCTGTCAAGATGAAGCAGTATGGTGTTAAGGGCAGCTACTGAGTTTCCCTGGGAAGAAGACTGTACGCCTGCCAGGTACTCAGAGGCTCTGGCAAATCGGTTATATTTGAGGAGGAACCTGGCAGCTTCAAGAGAATAAATTGAACTGAGAGACCAATGTATTCCCTGTGGAAATATATGTCTTTCAGGATTGTCAAATTTTTCCATTATTTTCGATGCATGTTTGTTGTTGAAAATATTCAGGGATGTCCCGCTATCGCTGTTTTTTGAAAATTCAGGTATACTGGTCGATGTTTTTAACTGCAGAAATCCGAGGAGATTCTCTTCTGATGAATTGAGAACCAGGGTGGCTGTTCCTTTTTTCAGCAGTTTTAACGCTGCTGGTGAATTTCCGGCAAGGTAGAGATAGCGGGCTGCGAGAAACCGAAGACGCCCTCCCAGGATTGATTCAGATGCGGTATTTATGGATTGCAGTTCAAGGGGTATTTTTATGGAATTTTTTCCAGCAGCGACTGCTGCAATATAGTTTAATATTTTAATTTCGCCGGTTTCTTCAGTCACAGACTGCAAAATTTTTTCGAGAGATTCTATGTTTCCCGCCTCTGCCTGCAGGTAGGCGGAAAAGAGGTGAATGGTTTTTTGATTTATTTTGCCGGCAAACTGTTTTGATTCTGATATTTTTCTCAGAAATTCAAGAGCCCTACCTCCTTTATTTTGAAGAAGGAGCAGGAATGCGTTGTCGAGAAAATAGCGGGAAAGTTCATCTTCAGATATATCCTGCACAGAGTTTTTCCAGCTTTCCAGGTTTACGGCGGCATCAAGATAGTCCTTTGATTTTACATTATTAACAAATGATTTATAGTAACTTTCTGTTTTTAGTGAACTGAATTTTTTTCTTTCCTCAGAAGATAAACCTCTCATGCCTGCAGGTATAACGGGATTTTTTTCTCTTGCAGCTGTTGAACTGAAATCAAAGGTTTTTTGGCTGGAAATTTTAATGATTTCAGAAAGGATTTTTGTGTCTACTGCTGTAGTAAAAATTATTGTCTTAATTCCGGCGTAGCGGGATGCCTCATAATACAGCTTAAGTTTATTGCCATCTAATTCAGGAAGGCTCTGGAGCATCATGGTAGAACGGATGGGAAGAGAAAAGAGAGAACCGGGAGAGAAACGCTGGTCTTCAGTTGAATTTACTACTATAGAATAGGACTGAAGGGGGAAAAGCGCTTCACTGCTTTCTTCCACCTTCAGGTTTAGAGGTTCAAGCAATGATTTAAGTCCGGAGCCAGTGTGGTAAAGGGTTGAAAAATCTATTCTGTTTTCTTGAGATACTGATTGAATGTCAGAGGGGTCAATAATTCCTGTGAATGGGGGTATTTTTATTCCATTTTTTTTCAGAATTTTTATGAAAGTATTGTTTATTGTAATGTAGAGATTTCTTTTTTGAGGTACTTTTGCTAAAAAATTATTGATTGCTGCTGGATTGTTTTCAGAAAAGTTTTTTGAAATAAATTCATTTCGGATATTTTTACCCTCAAGATAGAATGCACTCAGCTTTCCATTTATCTCTTTGAATGAAAGTAATGTGGTATAGGGAAGAAGCCTCGTTTTTTCAGGAACTGTAGAAATGTATCGCCATATTTTTTTTGAATTCTTTTGAATTTCGTTTTGTGTTTTTTTAAGGTTGGTATGTTTTCGGGTGATAGAGGCCGTTATCTTTACAATTTTTTCATCATCATGTGCAGCCCCATTGATAAGCAGGTGTGATCTTTTTTGAGACTCTCTACCGGCATTTAGCGCTGCTCTTATATACTCTCTGTATATTTTTTTATCCTGCTTATTCGAAAATTCCGGTGAAAAAATATGAATCTGTAAATTTCGAGATATGAGTTGCCCTTCTCTCTCTATCTGGTATGCTTTTCTGGTTTTTCCTGCAGCAAGAAGGAAGGCTGAATAACGGTTATAGAGACTTGCTATTTCGTTTCTTCTGTCAGCATAATAGATAAAGTTTTTCGCAACAATGCTTCGGGCTTTTTCCATGTATTCCATGCTGGTTAAATGTGCGTCTTCTCCCTCAACATCCCTGCCATAGTCTTGAAGAAATATTCCGAGTTTCAAGTATGCCTGGAACAAAAGACTCTTTAACTGGTATTTCTCTGCAAGGGATTCAGCATCGAGAAGGGAGCCATAGGCGCGGTCAAGGGCTTGTATGTGTGTAAAGCATGTACCCTGGTTAAGAAGAAGTTTTACTTTCAGAGGGGCCTGTGATGGTGACTTGATAGTATTGATGGCTTTAGTGAAACGTGAAAGGGAGCGTTTATAACCTTTAAATATTTCCCTTTGTCCAGAATAAAGTTCAAAGGCTTTCTGGTCATCAGTACCCTCAGGTTTTTTCCATGCAAGGTGCCGCAGTTCTGTTTTGTAATAGAGAAGCACACCAAGGGCAATGTCAAGCTTGAAGTATATTTCATTTGCCTGCTGAATAATTTCCTGTTTAATCCCAGAAAGTTTTTCAAGTGATACGGTTGTATTCTTTGCCTTTGCTTTTTGGATTTCCGTTTTTCTTCTTTGTTCATATGTTTTTTCTTCATAGTTGTTTCTAAAGGAAGTTATCTCGTTGATTAGTTCATTGATGGTCTTAAGTGGATTCTCCTGAATCTCATGCCCGGTTTCGAGGCTGTAGGCATAAAGGTTGGCCAGGTTCATGACAGCAACAAATGTTCCTTCAAGGTTGATATTGTCAGAATCAGCTTTTGCCTTATTCCATGCTTTTTTGAATAATTTCTCTGCTTCTTTCAGTTTTCCGCATTTGAAGGTATAATAGCCAAGATTGTTCCAGGTGGTTACAATGGCAAGATGGTCACTAGCATATCCGCGTTGTTTGTAGTATTTTAATTTTTCCTTTAGATATGAACCGGCCTTGACATAGTTATTGTTTCTTTCATGTATATCTTCATACATGGCGAGGTTAAGGAGTTTCTTCTCCCTGGTTTCCAGTGGCTGGAATATTTTTGTATCACCAATAATTATATTCTCTTCAAGATCCCAGGCTTTAAAGGGAATTCCCGCAAATTTCCATCTCATTTTATATGTTCTGTGAGCATCGCTTTTTTTCTTCAAAAGGCGGTTTGCCTGTTTGAGATACATGACAGCCTGTGTGTCATTTCCCATACTGTGAAAACACCAGGCCATTTCCTGAAGGTACCGTGGTCGATCTATTTTAACTTTAAGCTTTTTACTGTCAGAAATAATCTTTGCATACCAGGTAAGGGCTTTATCGTGTTTATTTTTCATGCGGTTGAAAAGTGCAAAATATTTATAAAGTGTTATAATCTGATGCCGGTATTCTTTTCTATGTTTTCCGGAGCTGAGTGACTGATAGATCAGGTTTACTTTTTCCATTTCTTTTTGGCTTTTTTGGGTTTTGCCAGTCTGCCAGAGGCAGTAGCCGCGGTGGAAATAAAAAACGGCTTCTGCTATTTTGGAATTAAAATCAATACGAAATTTTTCGGCTTTGTTGTAATGGCTGAGTGCGTCAGAATAATTTGCCAGGTTAAAAAAGTTGTTTCCCATGTTCAGGTGTATTTTAGCTTCGTGTCCCGGGAAACGTTTTTCGTCATTGGCTTCAATAGCACGCTGTAAAAGGGGGAGGTTTTTTTCAAAAAGATAGGGAGGGAAATATTTTGCTGTCAGGGAACCAACACTGCTGCCATTGTTTCTTCGAAGAAGGTCGACATATTGATAAATCCAGCTTTTTAATATATAGGGGTCTACAAAAGTATCATCAATGAAAGTAGCCCATTCCAGCTGGTTGATTGAGTTTTTAAGACCTTCCATCATTTTTTTAAGGAAGATATTTGAATCAGTTCTCCTTCTTGATTTGTTGTATTGATCAAAAGTTTGAAGAAAATGCAGGTATCCAAGGGCATAGATATGAGCTTTGTCAAAATCCATACGGGCTTTGGGAAGACGTGAGGAATAGGCACGGGCTAATGATGAGAGGGTTTTTCTATTTTCCTGTTTCATTACAGTATCAATGTACAATACATGAGCCCGGGCCCCGTAGCGATTGTATATGTCTTCAAATCGTCTCTTCTGATGCAGGTATGTCATGAGCAATGCATATCTATTGTAAAGTTTTGTCGCTTTTTGATTTCGATTGTCAAGAATTGCCCGCTCTCCATATTCTTCATAATAGTTCACAAGCCATGTAATATGCTTGCGGACCATTTGTTCTTTCCAGATAAGCAGATAGCGGGAGGAAGCTTCAAAAAGAAATTTTTCCGTTTTGTCAAATTGTTTCTCTTTACGTGCAATCTCGCCAAGGAGTGAATTGTAATAAAAATACATGACATCAGTTTTTTTTATATGCACCAGGGCGGTCCGGGCCCTTTCAGAGGCCCTGCGGTAATGACCTGCTTCCTTGTCAGCGGAGGCAATGCTATAATTCAAAATATTTTGAACCGATTTGTTCCCGGTATTGTCATTGAGTAGACGAGTCAGATTTCTTCCCCTTGCACTGGGAGCCCCCTGCCTGAATACAGAAATCAGGTGTTTGTTAATCAGCACTTTTTGGCTTGATAAGCCCTTTTTGTAAATATAGAGGATGGAATCAGATATACCGTTTTTTAAATAGTCGGTAGCAAGAAGGGCATGTTTCAGGTGAACATAAATTATTCTTTTATATTGAGGGTACTGTTTTTTTAATTTTTCATACATTGCCAGTGCCGGGCCTTTTCTTCGGGTGAATGCATAGCTGTCAGCAATGTCTTCCATTAGGTAGGGTATTATTGATGATGAGGTTTTGTTTTTTAAAGCTCTTGAAAGGGCTTTTTGCAAAATGACGATGCCGTTGTGGCCTTTGCCCGTTTTCCTGCAGAAGTCAAGCTGGGCTGTGGAATATGAAGAGCCTTTCCCTGAGATTGTTTCGAGATACTGGAGGGCTTTCTTTGTTTCTCTTGTTCTTCCCCGTTTCATGTTCTCAAGAAAAAGTTGGCGCAGGGCCCGGGCAGTACTAATGCGGCTGTAGAGATCTTTCTTTCTTCCGTGAAAATAATAAACAGACTTTAAGGCCATCATATATTTTTCATTGTCATTAAATTCTGAAACATATCTGAGGGCGTGTTTCAGCTGATGGTCTGCATTTTTTTTCATCGGGATGATTCCATATTCAGGAATAATGTTGAGATTTATATTTTCTCCTGTCTGGTCAGAATAGAGAATAATCCCCCCATAGAGACGGGTTTTATAATTTGCAAGCCACCTGCTCTGGAAGGATGAAGCTGTCGGTCTGGTCAGAGGATAGCTGATCTTTGTCCGGGTATTAAGAAACCTCAAGAGGGAGTTGTCGCGAAGGTTGATCGTCCCGTCTTTATTGCTGTCTTTTTCTATGCTGGTATAACTGATTTTATCCTGTGTGGCATGAAAGGAAGGGAAAAGCTTTATGTTATTGTCCCGGGTAATGCGTTTTTCCTTTCCCGATTTCAGGTTGATTGTATAGACCTCTCCCTGGGAATTCTGATCACGATAAGAAATAAAAATAAGGCTGCTGCCGTCATTAGAAAACCTGGGCTGTACTCCTCCTTCACGGGTTATCTGACGCAGTTCGCTTCCATCGGGCTCCATGAGCCAGATATTTTCGATGCCTCCCCGTTTTGATGAGAACGCGAGGTGTTTTCCATCGGGAGACCAGGCGGGACCATCATCCTTTATGGTCATTACTGTTTTGCTTACCGTGTCCTGGTACTGTGTCAGGTTTTTTGCATTATGGTCGAGGCCCCGGGTCTGCTCTTTTTTTCGGGCGCTTTTAATAATTTTTCCGGCCTTTATTTTCAGAATGTAGATGTCACCTTCAGGATCTTCCCGGTTTGAAACAAAGGCAAGCTGTTTCCCGTCGGGACTGATAGCGGGAGCTGTTTCCCGGGATGCGTGACTGGTGATTCGGGCTGTGTGTACATTTTCCATCTCCCGCATGTATATATCAAAGTTGCCGTTATCCTGGTTTGATACATAAAAAAAGTATTCTCCATTCCTGGAGATGTCTCCGCCGGTTTCAATGGCCTGACCGACTGTTACAGGAATGACCCTTCCTTCCGATGAGCGAAATTCCTGGTACATGATTGACCGGTAACTGAAGGATACTGTTCTGTTTTTTTTACTGCTGTCGCAGGAAGAAAAAGAAAGAAGCAGGATTGTCGGTATAAGAAATATTTTTCCCATGAGTGTTATTTTCGTATCCATCTTCCGTTTTTCTCCTGAATCCAGTCGTTTTTAAGTGCCATCTTGTGCTGTTCATTTGCAAACAGTATGCCAAAGGCTGCTACCTGGGCCCGGGAAGGATTTTTTTCATGAAGAAGAAAAAGGCTTCGGGTAAAAAGTGTAGTGCGGGCCCTGTTTTCGTTGACAGTAATTTTCAGTAGAATGTTTTTCTCAATGTCATTAGTTTCATATTTTTTAAGAGGCCGGTACACAATCATGCCGGTCATTGCCTCACCCAGAACACCTTCATTTTTGTATTTCCTGATACGATCAAGATGAAATTCCCGTATCTTCATGGCAACAAAGAGTTCTTTGTCTGATCCCATAAGGGCGGTTCCTGTACCATCGCCCCGGGCCAGGGTACGGGCCGATGAAATGGTCCAGGCGTCTTTTTCAAGCTCTTTGTACTCCCCGATAATCTGGCGCTCGATGATTGTCTTTTCCGTGGTAATGTTGACCCTCGGGGGGGTAATGGAAATACAGCTTGGACCTGAAGTACAGCCGGTTAAAAAATAGAGAGGTGCAAGCAGGATGATTGGTATAATGAATTTCATGTCATTCTTCCTCTTGGATTTTTTTTATGTATTCCTGTACAGGAATTCTTTCAAAGGATACCTTATTTTTTTTAATAGTAGCTAACCTGTTAAGGGGCCCCTCATTAAAGTCTACTGTTGTATAGATAAGCCCTTTGTTGAGTCGGAAGTTAAAGGATCTGACACTCATTGCATTATCAACAACAAACTGTGTCAGACTATCGAGGGTTGATTTACCTTTTTGTTTACTCAGGGCAACCATGAGCCTTTTGGCAAATTTTTCTCCAATTTTATGAATGTTGATGTATCCGTCTGCATTGATGCCCTGTTTGAAATTGAGGCCGGTTCCTGAGAAGTTTGCATTCAGAGAGAGCTCCGCATCCCGCCTTTTTTTTGAAGAATACGTGTCAAGGCGTGCAACGTCAACATTTGTTAAATCAAGAAGGAGCCGGTATTCCATATTTTTTCTTTTTCTGTCCGCCATGTTGAAAAGAATCTGACGTGAGTAGAGGGACCCGTCGAGAACATATGCTTTCATGTTTGAGATTTCAAAGATATTCCCGTCAAAGGCGATGTGTGCCTGAAAATCTTTCATGTACTCGATTTGTTCATCTCGCTTCAGGTGCTTAAAGGCGATGCGTTTAATTGTAAAATTAGGTTTTTTCCGAAAGGCGTCATTATCAATGAGCTGCGTCTTGTTCACCGCGATCAGGGATTCTTTTTTAGCCGAGGCCTTAAAGGGATAGATAAAAGGGAAATCAAGGGATAGATCCTTCAGGTCGAGTTTTTTCTTTTTGCTTGAAACGTTAAAATTATTAAAGGCTATTTTTCCCTTTGCTTTACCGGTTTCCATAGAGCCCCTCATGGCTGCCTTTAATTTTACAGAACCGTGAACCGTGATATCTTCAAAAACCGCCTTTGGCTGAGGGAAATCGGCTCCAAGACTGATGTCAATATTCGAATCCGCAAAGGGTTTGGCTGAAAGATTTATCCATCCCGCGGCATTCAGGTAGGTATTGTAGCTTTTACTGTATATTTTTAAATGCCTGAGGAGAACTTTTTTCTTTTTCGGGTACTGGGCCACATTGAGATTGAGACGCAGATCATTGAGCCTGAAATCAGGAACCCGGGCAGTAAGTATGGTTTTCGCCTCGATTGCCGTTTTATTCATGCTGAAATCCGTTACCATGGATATCGTTGCGGGTTTTTTAAGGGGGATGCCCCTAAGTTTTTTCTTTGTCCGCAGGGGGACCATTGCAACAAGGGGAGCTTTGTCAAAGGTCAGGTTACTTATTGTTACTTGTCCTTTCATGTCTCCCTTCAGGCTGGCCCTGGCCTTCATGTTCATTGCCAGGGCATTTTTTTTCAATGCGGGATTATATAAACGGAATTTCATCGAATGGAGTTCAGCCCGGGCGTTATTGTCGTACAGGCCCGCTTGTGCAGAAAGGCTCAGGCTGTTTTCAAGGGATTTACTTCCCTTCAGTGTATATTTGAAGCGAGGCATCTGCAGGTCTGCTGTTATCCCTGTAGTTGATCCTGCTTTTTTTATATCATATTTAAAGGCCAGTCGCGGGATAATAGTGTCCGAGCCAGGGGTGTCAATGTAGAGTCCGTCTCCCCTGATAGATCCGGCAGCTCTTATATTATCTCCGGTTCCCCGTATCTGAAGCGGATAGAGGGATAGGCCTCCATTGAAACGGAGGCGCCGGTTGCCGGTGAAGCTTACAAAATAGGGGTAGATGTCCCCGAGGTTGATTCTTCCCGGCCTCATGTCGAGGCTGATATAGGGATTTTTTGTTACATCGGATACTGAACCACCGAGGTTAATCCATGTTTTTCCTTTGAAGTTAACTTTAAAGTGGCTCAGGTTAAGATAATCCTTCAGGGGATCGTAATACATGTTATAAGAAATAAGAAAATTCAGGGGAGCAAGATAGGTCTTTCTGAATCGTACAGGCGCGTTGTAAGATCCGAATTTAAAGATACTGTTGAATGAGGGATTCTTTTTCCCCGGATTGCTGAATATCAGTTTCCAGGTAAGTACAAGGGGAGGTTCTGTGCCCGCCTCTTTTGAATGATAGGCAACCTTCATTTCATCTTTCGGATTCAGCTCTACCTTCAGTGTTTTGATCAGGGAGACTGCCTGTGCTGAAAGTGGAATGGTTTTACAGGGGGGAATCTCAATTTCTGTGTTGAATGTCAATCCCTCAATCTTTGATTTGAAACCGGAGGAATTAACGTAGACCCGAAGGTCTTGAAGGATAAATTTGAAAAGGAAGTCAACAGAAACCGGGAGGGAAATTTCTTCCGGTCCAGGTGACGAAGGAGACTTCTCCTCGGGGTCTTCTTTTTCTTCCTTTTCCATTTTCTTTTTTTTAGCTATCATCAGCCGGGAAGTGTTCCATATACCCTGTTGTTCTGTCAGATAAATCCGCGGGCGGTAAATGGCTATTTTGGGAAACCTGACACTGCCGGTTAAAAGACGGAAAAACCGATAATTAAAAACGAGCTTGTCGATGGTGATAAATTTGGTTCTGCCGAATTCCGGTCCATTGCGGATGATGATATTATTGATGATAAAGCCCCCGAAGGGAGAAAACTTTTTTACCTTCATTGTGAGTGTGCCGTGGGATTGTTGATTAAATGAAGAGATGGCTATTTTCTGGATATTTTCCGGGGTCATGTAGAGCTTCAGTCCCCCGAGAAAGAGGGCAATAATTAAAATGATAAACAGGGGAATACGCACAAAGAGGGTCCTGGCGGCCTGAATCAAAAATGCCAGGTGGAAGGGTCTTTTTTCCTTTGGTTTCTGTTGTGCGGGGGGAGATTTTTGTTCTTTGCTGGCAGTTTTGTCATCATGTGAAAGATGTACTTCCTTCACATTTTTCTCTATTTCGCGAATAATCTTTTTTTTGCTCTTATCGAGATGCTTTTTCATGTAGTGTATCCCCGCCGATGTTGAGAAACTCACAACTGGATATCAGCAGTTATGATTTTTAATGCCTTTTTTAATGATGCGCTGTATTCTGGTATACCATAAAAAGAATTTATACATGTTTTATCAATAATTATTGATTTCAAAAATATTATGCAAGAATATTTTCTGGAAATTTCTGAAGTGAGTATACTGGCTTATCCAGTCTGTTTCAAGGGGAAAACTGATATTATGTCCCCCCGGGGGTTCTGTTGATAGAGTTTTTTAATTGTCATTTCCCGCCGAATGTTTTTCTGATTTCAGGAAAATTTGTTGCCTCCCGGGGCATTGATTTCGATAATGTACATAGAGGAGTCTTTGTAAAATTTTCCTTGTAAAATTTTGTCAGATTTCCCATTATGAGGTACTTTTGCAGGGTAGAGGATTCACCCCTCTTCGAAACAGGAAAGGTAAGCATGAATGTCAAAATGAAAGAATTTACCGTCAGGATGCAGGTAAAAATCGCGGAACAGACTCATATCTTTAAAAAGCGTTTCGGCCGCTGGTGGGATGGTTTTGTTGAGAAGGGTCATGAAAAGATGACTATCATGTTTATTCCTCATAATGAGAAAAATATCTTTAACTTCCAGATATCCAAATTTACAATTTCCTTTTTTGTGCTTCTTTTTATGGTTGTGATTGTGACGTCTTCTGTCGCTGTTGTAAAGAATAATGCGATAAAAAGAGAAGAGCAGCGTCTCATGACAACCTATGAGGATATCCGTTCTCACCTTCTTCGGTTTGAAAAGCTGACCCACAGTATTGATGACCTTATCGGGGAAATAAAACCTGAAATTGAAGAGCTCTATGAGCTTGCTGCCGGTTCCGGCGACCTGGAAGGGCTCTGGGAATCTGTCGAGCTTAATGAAGAAGATATTAAGGCACTTCAAAAGAAGCGGCATATTCTCCCCGATGAAATTTTCACAATAAAAGATATTCAAAAAGACCTTATCGCCACAACCAATACTATTAAAACTATCAAGAACTTTATCGATGTCCGCAGTAAAGTCATTAAGGATACTCCTTCGATTGTCTCAAATCACGGTCATATTACCTCTCTCTTCGGGTGGCGCCGGTCACCTTTCGGTCATGGGAGGGATTTTCATACCGGTATTGATATTGCAGCTTCAAGCGGAACCGTGATTAGGGCCACTGCACCGGGGATTGTCGTAACCTCAGGGTGGAGCGGTGGTTACGGAAACATGATCCGCGTTCAGCATAAGTACGGCTTTGAAACGGTATATGGTCACTGCAAGGCTGTTGCTGTAACATCAAAACAGAGTGTCAGGAAGGGACAGATTATCGGGTATGTTGGACAGACCGGGAACGCAACGGGAAACCACTGCCACTATGAGATTCGCCTCGGAGGCATCCCCATAAATCCCTATCCGTACATGAGCAGGGTCTGGTAGGGAGCCCTCGTGCCACTGTCATAAAAATATTTTTATTGCCCTTTTAACCTTTCAGCGATACCTTCGACTCTAAGAGCAATTCAGAATACCGCCATGGGCAAAACTATATACATATTCAGCTCCATCCTTGCCTCTTCACTTTTGCTTTATGCCATTGCAGAACTGAGCTCCCGTGAACCTGGATTTCGTGACCGGCTTATCAGGTACATAGAAGAGAATCAGCCTCCCCCCGTAGCAGGAAAGTTCCGCAGCAGCCCTATGGTGATAATTGATCCTCCCGACAGAGAAGGCGGGTCGGTACTGGAATTTGAAAAGGGAGACTGGGAACACTACATAACGGGATCCCGCTATGGCTCTGATTATTCGAAGCGGGGTTCCCGTCTCTACGAAGATGATAAAATGAATATTTCCAGCTACGGATCCCTGAAGGCTGACCTGGTCTACGGTGATTCGGTATTTACCAGTAAAAAATACCGCCGTTCAGATACCGATCAACCCACCTCAAAAGTCATTAGTACCGGGTTTACCCCGAAGCAGGAAGTTCAGCTCCATCTTGAAGGAAATGTCGGGCGCCGCATGAGTATCTATATTGATCATGACAGCAGGAGAGAGGATAACCGGTATCGTATGAATTACCGTGCCGTTAATGATGATGAAATTATAAGAGAAATCAATGCCGGTGAGGTTGATATTTCCTTTAAAAACAGCAAATATGCCGTCTATGATAACACAACAGCCAAGGGCCTCGGGGTTGACGTGACGGTGAAAAAAAATAATTTTCAGATCAAGGCCTTTGGAAGTGTAACCCGTGGAGAGACAGTAGTTGAAAATTTCAGGGGAACCGCCTCTCCCGGCAGCATGAAGCTTTCAGAATATCAGTACATCAGGCTGATGTATTATCAGCTTGAGCCTTTTCTCCGCTATGACGGGTCTGTTGTGGTGCCTTCTGATAGCAGCATCTATGCCCTTAATACCTTCAAGTCAGACAGTAGTGATTTTACCCCTTTTACGGTTGATCTCGATCCTTCAGGATTTGCAGTTTACCTTGATGACCAGGTGGGAAGTAATAATACCGGAACCATACAACTTTCCTTTGATAATGGCTATTATGCGAAGCTTTCCGGAGGGGTAGATTATACTATTAATTACGCGACGGGAGTAATCAGGTTCCTCAAGGGTATATCAGAGAGCTCGCGGGTCTTTGTTGTGTATAATTTGAAGAGCGGTTCATCAAATGATCCAGGGGTAACGACAAATGCAGCTTTTTCAGGGTATAATTTTGTTTTTATCAAGTACGGTCCTTCCCTGAATGAAGATATTGACGGTGATTATATTACTGATGGCGACACAAATAACGATGGTGTTTTAAATTCTGATATTTATGAAATTCGGTCATTCTACAGCCTTGGAACAAAAAATATTATGCCTTCGAAATTTTCTCTCCAATTTTATGAAGAGAACAGCATCCTCGATACAACGGCCCGCGGGCAGGCGGGGAATTATCAGATAGATTATGAAAATGGCATAGTCTTTTTCAATTACCGTGAGCCCTTCAGGTCCCTTCTTGGGGATGATGACGCCGATGTTATCTATTCGGAAAAGCAGCTGACGTCGGCATATACATCATCACGTTATGCCCTTGGGGCTGATTTTTACCGGGAGGCCCGAAGTTTCAAGCTGAAGTATTTTAATCTTATCCCCGGGAGTCTCAGGGTAAAAGTCAATAATCGTGAAGTTACAAAGTCGCTTTATACCGTAGATTATACGTCTGGTTACCTTACTTTTTCTGATCCCAATAATCCATTGATTACACCTGAGACGGCAATTGAGATACGCTATGAGTATATTCCCCTGGGGGGACAGGCCCAGTCTTTTGTCGGGGGGGTGCGGGCTGACTACCAGGTACACAAGAGCCTTAATGTGGGAGGAACTCTTCTTTATACCCGCTCCGGGGGGACTGAAGTGATACCTGTTCTTTCTCAGGCTCCTTCTGACACTCTCCTCATGGAGGGGGATGCTAATTTGCATCTGACGCCTGCGGGGATGGCTGATGTGGTAAACACTGTTGCCGGTTCTTCGTATAAAACGATGCCCCTGGAGTTTAAATTCTATGGTGAATATGCCCGGTCCATGAGAAATATGAATACCTTTGGAAAGGGTCTCATTGACAACATGGAGTCAACGGATGAAATTGTGGCGGTTTCTCTCTCAGAGAAAGACTGGATACTTTCGTCTCCTCCAGATTCATATGATCAAAGTACACGGGGAAAGCTTCTCTACTATTACTACCGGGATGCCAATAATCCGGGAGTGCTGAAAACTACCAGCTTTACCCCTACTGCCATTGATTATGCTACCAAGCCGGGACCTTTCAATGTAGCAACAGGCCACGTCGATTCGAGCATCAGCAAAGAGAGCGCCCAGCAGTCTCTGGCTTTCGATTTTGATTTTACCGGCGGGAATAATTATGTTTCTATTGCTACCCGCCATCTAAGCAACGGTGTGGTAGACTTTTCCGGACTTCAGTATGTTGAAATTTCATGGCGCTATACCGGTGCTGCTTCGACCGATGATGAAGTTGATCTCCGTATAGACCTGGGAACGATCAATGAAGATTCTGATGGTGACTCGATTCTTGATACTGAAGATGCTAATGGTAACGGGGAGCTCGACACAGACCCTGATTCGGGAATCAGTGAGGATGTGGGGTATGCCTTTAACGGCAACAACGCTACTGTTGAAGGCTCCGGTACCGGCCTGGCAACCGGCCTGACAGGAGACGGATACCTTTCAACAGAAGATTTAAACGGCAACGGGATTCTTGATACTTCTGAAAATGTTGTGACTATTTCTAAGGCTGCTTTTTTTGAAGCCGACGACAGTGAATGGCATGAGTCACGGATCTACTTTGATTCGACTGCAGATGACGTGGAAAAACTCAAACAGGTCCAGTCAATACGCCTTGCACTGCTGCAGGGAACGCAGGGAGATTCGGGGCGTATTTATATTGATCGAATCCGCTTTGTCTCTTCCCGGTGGAGAGATCCCCGCATATTCTCTGATCCCAGTGGTTCTCCGTGGAGTACCGCCAACTCAAGTCAGCTGAAAGTGACGGTAATCAACAGCCTTAATGATAGTGATTACCGTACTGATGCCTTTCACCTGAACCAGAAGGATGTCTATACCGATCTCTACGGTTCAAAGTCTTCAACGGAGCTGCAAAAGGAGTCGGAATCTGCTCTAAAACTTGAATATGATACCAGTGGCTCTCGCTATACATCTATTGAACGACGTTTTGCCGAAGCAATGGATCTTCGATTCTACAAGACCCTGCATTTGTGGATAAACAGCAGAAGTTTTGGTACTGATGATAAACTCGGTATAACTATCGGATCCTCAGATTCTGACTACCGGGTATATTGGTATACATTGACGGCTTTGGATACCTGGCAGGATATAACCATGAAGCTCCAGGGAGGATCATCCGGGAGTCTTGATGTCTCTGAAGAATCGGGAACCGTTGATATGAAGCGGATCAATTATATTAAGCTTTCAATTGATGGGGAAGGAGACGCCGGGGAGCTCTGGATAAATGACATCTATGTTTCTGATGCAGAAACCCTGACGAGTGACGCCAGCTGGATTGAAAGTGAATTGAATTTTACGCGTCCCCTTTTCCGTACAAAGGGGGGAACGCCGATTCTTTCAGATATACGGCTGAAGTATATACGTAAAGGGCATGGTGCCAATTTCAGCAGTATTGGTAAAACCATTACAGACATTAGCGAGCATTTTGACCAGGTTTTTACTTCCTTTAAAATTACCCCGAAATGGAAAACCAGTTTTGATTTTGTCAGAGAGGTCTCGAGTACCGACAGCCTGAATGCTGATGTGGCGGAGAACCAACGGGGGGATACGAATAAAAAAACCTTTAACCTGGAGAGCGCCTACGAATCGAGTCACAACGCGGTTCCGAGTATTAAACTGGCGTATAAAAGTGAACTCTACAACAATGAATTAAACGAGGAAATCAGCGGCGGGGATGTTCTCAGGTCAACCGCTCAGGTCAATCATGCACCGGTACTGGTTGTTGATGAAAAAATCGATAATTTTTTATGGGGGAAGTTAACGGCCCGCCTGGTAATGAATCTGCTTTTTACACAGGAAAAAATCAATCGGGAATCCGACGATTTCACTGAAGCCGTTCTTTCAGGGATAACCTCGGTAAAGGAAGAGGAAAAAAGGCAGAAATCTGATACAAGCTTTTTTCTTGAGTATCGAAACAGTTTCTTTTATCTTCGCCCTGCCATCACTGCCTCATCGGAAGAAATTGTAGCCTTCCAGGGGAAGGGGGATTCAAATGAGGCGATGATTTTTTCTGATTTTTCCGGTGATTTTCATTTTCCATATGCGTATAATGATGATATGCGCTTCATTGAGCGGAATAAGAAATTTCAGTTTGATCTCGGTTTTCATGGCATTAAGTATCTGAATCCTGTTTATTCGATGGAACTGAGCTATCTGGAAAATGGATTTCGTGATTATGACGATACAGAATTGGCGAAAACCAGTCTCTTTACACGAGCCAAGGACGCCCGCAGTTATATCTCTACGAAGATTGCCCTTCCGGTAAACCTGAAGTCTTTTAAAAAAATAAAGGGGCTCTCTTTTGTTAAAAGCCTCAGTGCTTCTTATTCCCGATCACTATTTTTGACAGAAACCGGTGTCCCCTTTGAAAATGAAGGAGAGGGAGAGTTTTCAGAACAATACGGTATCTCCCGGGCAATGGGGAATCTTGCTAATGCGGGCCTGAATATTTTTCAGTTTTTTCCCGGGTTTTCTTTTATTGGAAGAAATAATTATGCCAGGGGACGTGATTATGTGTATAAGCAAATGAATTCCGGCCTGGCCTATGAGGGGGGAGAAACGGCAGCCGCTTACAACAATAACCTGAAGCTTCTTGAGAATATGGGGGTCAGCTGGCTGTTTGATTTTAAAAAATTTACCTTTAGCTCAGGATTAAAGTTGAGCCAGATCAGCGAGCGCCAGTCAGTCAGCGGTATTCCTCAGCAGGTTATTTCCCGGGATCTTTCCTTTCAGTTTCGCTTTGACCTGATGAAGCTGTTCCGTTTCGGGTTTTTCAGGCTCAATGAGAAGGGGAAACCTCACCATGCCGCATCATGTAATATCGGCTATGTTTTCAGCAACAGCATGATTATTACATCGAATATCCGGGAAGATAAGCATGCCCCCAAATTTGGGATGAACTTCAAATGGGGCCGCTCCCACGCAGGGGTAACCTTTGGAGTTGATATACGTCATCAGCGGGAAGCTGAATATATCGAACTGGGAAGCGGACGTGATCCTGCTGATGATATCTACTTCAACAACCTGACAACCGTGTCGGGGCTCAATGAATTTTCAACAGCCTATTCTTTTGCACTGATTTATGAGACTGATGTGGTCTGGCTTTTTAACCTTTTTTCAAAGCTTCACCGCCTTGTTTCTTTTCCGATCATGACACTGGAGTATAAACTGGCCCTGAACCGCTATGATTACAGCATTACTACCGCCCCCGAAGCCTATGATATGCATCTTTTTTCAGGTAAGATTACCCTTGATATGCATAAGAATGTTCAGGGCTCTCTCTCTTCCCGCCTTGTACTGGAGCAGTACCGAAATCGGGACAGCGGATCAGTTAACCGGGAGATTTTTTCCTATGAAGTTGCGGCGCAGTTTTCCCTTATTTTTTAGAACCGGTGCGGGGTCTCAACTTCTTCCTTTCAACACTCTGAAAAGCCGGGAGAAGGCCCCCTTTATGCGTTGTGCTGTGTAGGTGTCACGCTGGTGTTTGACGGTCTCAAGGGTGGTCTCTGCAACAAGGTGCCAGAGTTTCTCTCGGTCCGGGGTATGAGAGAAATAGTCCAGGTCAACCTGGTAGGCTCCCTTAAATCTTCGTGCCCCCCCGGTTGATGAGATGGACTGGATTATATCATTGAGAGGCATTTCTTCATCACTGGTTCGGAGAGATGCATCGAGACGGTACCTGTTTTTCGCTCCCCCTTCGATAACCGCGTAGACAATGACCATTTTCAGCTGCTGCCGTGCCAGGAGAAAATCAGCTATGATGGCTATACTGTCCCGGGTATTTTCCTCGATAAATCCGACGCCTGTGATCAACCAGTCTTTGTATATGATCTGGTTCTGGACCGCCGCTGCCAGCAGGAGGGCGGTCTTTTCTGACATGGGAAGACCGGTAATCTTATTGATAATTTTGTCGTCACTGAATTTTGAAAGGAAGTTTATCGCCTTGTAGTCAAGGTGCTCTGCGTGGCGATACTTGTCTGTATCAGTCTGAATGCCGTATATCAGGGCAGTCGCGATATCCTTCATCAGGGAAGGCTCAATATCGGGACAGATTTCTTTAAAGAGGAGGGCCATGATGGTGCTCGTTGAGCCGACCTGTTCCTCAACAATGCGGTAACCGCATGTAATATCTTCAGGGAGTTTCTCATGGTGATCAATATGTGCGGCACAGGGAATTCTTCCCGTGAGACCTGTGACCTCCGGTGATTGATGATCCGGTACTATATAGGCATCAAATCGGTCAGCTTCGGGAACTTTTTTCGAAAAGTGGATAGGGATTTTGAGCTGTGATACCAGGGCTTTATTCTGGGGCAGGGAAAGACGCGTTGTTGCTGAAATCATGGAGTCGATATTCATGAAGTCACAAAGAACCTTGAGGGCAAAAGACGAAGCCAGGGCATCAGGGTCAGGCGATCCCTTGATGACAATAAGAATTGAGGAGTAGCCTGAGAGAACCTGTTGAAGCTGCTGTGCGTGTTTTTTCATCTGTGACACCTGCTGTAATATCAGCAGGTACTATTGTGAGGTCTATCGGGTGTGTCTGTCAATTTTAAAAATAATAAAGGAAACGTCATTAGTCTGTTTAACCGATTCAATATGTTCACTGAAATCAGAATAGACCTTGCGGGCCAGGTAAGCTGCCGTTTCTTTTCTCTGCTTGTAGATGATATCACGAACACGCAGAAGGTCATACTGCTCACCCCGGCTGTTAATAGCTGAAGAGAATCCATCAGAATAGAGTACACCGATTGACTCGTGACGGTATGGGATGGGGAGGGCAATATGGCGGGTATCCGGTTCAACGCCGACAGGTATCCCCTCTGTTGAATGTTCTGAGAAACTGTGATCTTCCGGGCTGAACATAAGCAGCTGGTTAAAGGCGGCATTTGCAATAAGAAGGTCCCCTCCTGTTTCATAGGTAATACAGCAGGCAGGGGCGTATTTGCTTGAATATTCTGTGGCTGCGACAATCCTGTTCATATTTGTTAAAATTTCATCAGGGCCAAGTTTCCCTTTTTTTTGTGCATGAAGGATTGAATAGAGCTCAAGGGCAAGGATTCCTGAATCTATACCGGCATAGGAAGTGTCGGCAATAAAAAGGGCGATTTTGTCCCTGGCTACCGGTACTGAATCAAAATAGTCTCCCCCCTGGTCGGAGTTGTTTATGTAAAAAGAACTGATTCTAATGCCCGGGACCTGGAAAAGGCTTTTAGGGATTATTTTTGATTTTATTGATCTGGTCACAACCCGGTCATGTTTTGATATCTGCTCTGTTTTTACTTCCTCAATGGTGAGCCGGTTGTCAAGCTGCCGCTGGAACTGAATGCGATATAACTCAAGGGCAGAGATAAAACTTTTTGAATAAGGCTTTTCCCCGGGTAGATGCCCGAGGAAAAGAATGCCCATAAGGCTTTCTTCATGATTAAAAATCGGTAGAGCGATGGCGATGTGGTTATCGGTAAAATATTCCAGGAGATCTGTCCGGAATTCATCAAGCTCCGGGTCTGAGTAAATCAGGGACAGGTCGATGATTTCTGCATAGCTTCGGATGGCTGTAACAATGAAATGTGTCTCGTTAATATTTGAAAATTCAGGTTTTTCTCCGAAACTGTGAATCTGCTGAAAGGACTTTTGTTTACGGTTCAATACGAAAAGACTGCCGTTTTCGGTTCCAAATTTATTGTAAAAGGAGTTAATGGTCCAGTTGTAATAGTTGCTCCACATGATTTCCTGGATATCTGAATAGTTCGATGACTCCAGGGGGGCAAAAAATGACCGAAGTTCACTCAGGGACTGGTTGTAATCTCTGTTGAGAATATTTTCAATGCGCGGTTTTGCAAAACGGTATGTAAAAAACAGAAAGGTAAAGATCAGTATTGTTATGCCTGTTGCTATTGCTTCATCTTTCAACAGCTGCTCTTTACTTAAATAGAGGCTGGCAGTTACTGGTACGGCCAGAATAACAAAGAGGACGATCCATGAAATGGTACGTCGATAGAGAGATCTGAAGTCAATTTTTTTCAGGTCCCATACCGCATAATGTACCAGAAGAAGCTGAAGCAAATGGGGAACATTTGTGAAATTGTTTTTAAAGGATTCAAAACCTGAAAAAACAAGCCAGAAAAATATCAGCCCCAGAACGAGTGAGTAGTTTATGGTTGATCCGACAAGCATGTATACTATTTCATGTCTCAGGGCCCTGTTTTCAAGTTTTCGTGACTTATAAATAAGAACTGCAATGCCGCCTGCACTGTAAAGGAAAAGGGGTACTATATAGAAAACAATGGCTTTCCCGGGAAAAACATTTATGAAAGAGTCAATTTTAATGTCTTGAATAATTGAATCTGAATAAAAAATAAAGACCAGGGTCAGAAGTCCGGGGACAGAGCCGGCTATTATTTTTCCTATTCTTTTTATAATCAGACCATCGGGATACATCTGGAATAAATGAAAGGCGGTCTGTGTTATCGACAAGAGAATCGCCATGTTGATTTTAAAAATTAAAATATTCGAAAACTCCTGAAGATCAAGGAGCTGAATGAGGTGAAAAATATTGAGAGAAATAACCTGGAGGGCCAGAAAGGCAAAAAGCCGATTCTGGTTGTTGCGGAAACGCTTGATAATATGCAGAAGGCCGACGGCCGCTGCAATTACAATACTTGCAAATATAAAGGTTAATTCTGTATAAAACACGTTTTATTGCTCTTCTTTTTAAAATGGGGAGAATATGTTATGCTATTATAGTTATCGTTCATTCACAAGTAAATATAAAAACATTATTTCAATAACTCGGGGACAGAATCTATGCAAAGGGTGTCTGGGGTGGTTCCAATATGAATATACGTTATGTGTGCCCCTGCGGCGGCTTTTTTGTCTGAAATGGCGTCTCCAATGAAGAGAGTATCCGCTGGCTCAACATCAAAATAATCACAGCAGTTGAAAAGCATATCCGGTGCCGGTTTTGGGGCTGCATTGCAGGTTGAAGTTTTATAGTGAAAGTATTTGAAAAGGTTGAAGTATTTAAAGAGTTTAACTAATGATTTGGCGCGATTTGTTGCTATTGCAAGGTATTTTTCCTCTCTCAAAGGGAGAAGGAATCGTTCAAAATCAAAGGCGGGTTTAATAAGAGGAAGATAGGGGTCATAGGGAATTTCCTGACTGATTCGGTACATCTCTTCAACTTCCTCGGGATTTTCAATTAATTCCTGGAAAAGCTGCCGTACAGACATATAGGTCGCCTTTTCGCGAAGATGTCCCGCAAGGGGAATGTTTAATGTCTCTTTCAGACATTTTTCGAAATAGGCGAGATTTGCCTTTCCTGAATTAAATAATACACCATCGCAGTCAAAAATCAGGAGTGTTTTTGTTTGAATGATATTTTTTATTTTACTGGTCATTTCGTTTTCCTTTTCCCTGTCATAATGATTTATTCTTCTCAAATGCTGGTGTCAAGTGTTAAGTTTCACAAAATGGGCCTGTATTTAATTAATTATTGACAAATTTAGGCACCTGAAATATTTTTGCCACTCAATAAGCTGTTAGGGATAAGCAGTGGGCCGGTTTATGCAAGTATATGCAAAAGTGAACCTTTTTCTTCGTGTTTTAGATCGCCGGAGTGATGGGTATCACAATATTTTGAGTCTTATGGCTCATATAAATCTGGCAGATCTTTTAAAACTTGAATACGCTGAAGTAAATACTGATCCCCGGGACCTGTGCATTGAAATCAAAAGTTCCGGTGGAACCTTCGTAGACATTCTTAAAACTCTGGATGAAAAAGATAATCTTATCACCAGGGCGATGGAGGAAGCTGCTGCCGTATCTGGTTGCGGTGGAACATTCCGGTTTCTTCTTGAAAAGAATATTCCGGCTGGAGCCGGTCTTGGAGGCGGTAGCGGAGATGCAGCAGGTGCGTTAAAGCTTGCAGGGCCCATGATGGGGCTCGATGAGGCTGCATTACATGAGATTGCATCAAAGATCGGGGCAGATGTTCCTTTTCATCTGAACCAGGGGTTTTCCCTTTGTGAAGGTATCGGTGAAGTGATTGAACCACTCGGGGAAAGGCTCCAATGTACACTCCTTGTTGTAAATGATGGTATCCATGTTGATACCGGAAAAGCATATCGGATGTTGAAAAGAGATAAAACGCACTCTCTTTCTGACAATGAGATTCAGTTTTTAAAAGAAAATCTTCGGAATATTATTAAAAGTGGAGATCTTTCTAGATTACAGCGTATTGCGGTAAATGATTTTGAAAATGTAGTATTTAAAGAATATAGTAATATAGCTTTAACTAAAGAGAAGGTTATTGGGGCAGGGGCTGAATTTGCCATGATGACCGGTTCCGGTTCAACCGTTATCGGCCTGTTTAGCAGCAGGAAGAAAGCTGAAGAAGCGGCGAAGACACTGAAAAAGTCAATTAAGCATATATTTCTTACTGATTTTGCATAATACAGGCGAAAGCCTGTTTTCTGTAGTAATACAGAGTATATAATGAGGCGTCGCCAAGTGGTAAGGCACCGGGTTTTGGTCTCGGCACTCCCAGGTTCGAATCCTGGCGCCTCAGATAAAATTAAGTATTTAGTGGAGTTCGGGTATAAACGGTATATCTTCAATCATTCTTGCAGGTGGTAAGGGTGAGCGGATGAAATCGCCGCTTCCCAAGGTTCTTCAGCCTTTGAAGGATAAACCTCTTATCCACTTTGTAGTAGAAGCTTTGCAGGCGGCAGGGGTAACTGATATTGTTACTGTTGTCGGGTATAAAGGAGATCTGGTCAGGGAGTCCCTTCTTGATAATGTCCGTTATGCCTGGCAGCATGAACAGCTTGGTACCGGACATGCTGTTATGCAGGCTGAAGAATCCCTGATTGATTTCAAGGGAAAGCTTGTTATCGCCTGCGGAGACGTTCCTCTTATCTCATCTGTTACTTTTAAAAAAATGATAGGCCTTCTTGATGATGAAGAGGCAAAGGCTGTCGTTTTAACCATGGATGTTCAAAATCCGACAGGGTATGGAAGAATTTTGAAGGATTCTTCAGGCAGTTTTTTGAAAATAGTTGAAGAAAAGGATGCTGATGAAGATGTTCGGAAGATTACCGAAGTTAATACCGGCACCTATGTTTTTGATAAAGAATTCCTGTTCGCGGGATTAAAAAAGATTGATACGAACAATGCTCAAGGCGAATATTACCTGCCAGATGCATTGGGACATGTTTTAACTTCAGGTTTTACCGTTAAAACCTTGTTGCTTGATGACCCTCTTGAAGGAACTGGTGTTAATACCCGGGAAGATCTGAAAGAACTTGAAAAAGAATTGATACGCAGGCAGAAATAATAATGCTGAACAGTACAATGAAACTGTTTTCCGGATCTTCAAATCCAGAGCTGGCTGAGGAAATCACTCATTATCTCGGTGTTGAGCTTTCAAGTATTGAATTGAACCGGTTTAAGGATGGGGAAACTTCAGTTAAGCTGAAGGATAATGTCAGGGGACATGATGTATTTATTATTCAGTCTACCTGTAATCCGACAAATGATCATATAATTGAATTGCTGCTGATAATCGATGCAGCAATGCGTGCATCAGCCAAGAGGGTCACGGCAGTTGTTCCTTACTTTGGATATGCACGGCAGGACCGTAAAGTGGAACCGCGTGTGCCAATTTCAGCAAAGGTTATGGCGAATATAATTCAGGTCACTGGAGCAGATCGTCTCCTGACTATGGATTTGCATGCTGACCAGATTCAGGGATTCTTTGATGTACCGGTTGATAATCTGTTTGCAACGCCGATTGCAATTGATTACCTTAAGTCTTTACGTATTAAAGATGCAGTTGTTGTTTCTCCCGATGCCGGGGGGGTTGACCGGGCACGGTTTCTGGCAAAAAACATTGACGCGGGTCTCGCAATTGTCGATAAGAGACGTCCTGAGGCGAATGTCGCAGAAGTAATGAATGTTATTGGTGATGTTGAGGGGAAGAACTGTATCCTCATTGATGATATGGTGGATACCGGGGGATCGATTTCAAAAGCCGGTTTAGCTCTCAAAGAATATGGCGCCCTTGATGTATATTGTCTTTTTACTCATGCCGTTCTGTCCGGAGAAGCAATTTCAAAAATGAAAGATGCAGCATTTAAAGAAATTATTACGACTAATACAATACCGATTAAAGAAGAGAGTAGAACAGAAAATTTGACTATTCTCTCAGTCGCTCCTCTTTTAGGAGAGGCTATTAGAAGAATTTACAATGGCGAATCTGTAAGTTCACTGTTTGTGTAGATAATAAATTCCTGTTTGAGGTTAGATACAATGGATAAAAAACTGGTTGCAGAACCAAGAAGTGAATTTGGTAAAAATGTTGTCCGACGACTTAGAAATGAAGGGTATGTCCCCGGGGTTGTCTATTCGCACGGAAACAGTATTACGATAAAGTTTAAAGAAAAAGAATTCTTTAAGTTGTTTCGTGGTTCTATTTCAGAAAGTGTTATTTTTGAACTTTCTGTTGCCGGACTGGATGATGATTCGATGGCTTTCGTAAAAGATTATCAGCTCGATCCTGTTACAGATGCCCTGACCCATGTTGATCTTTTCAAAGTAACCAAAGGTGAAAAAATTCAGACAACCGTTCCTATCGAAGTTGTTGGTGTCGCGAAGGGAATTAAGCTCGGCGGTGTAGTCGATATTTCTGAACGAGAAATTGAAGTCGAATGTCTTCCTAAAGATCTTCCTGAAAAAATAGTAGTTGATATTACTGAGCTTCTGGTGGATGACTCTATACATGCTAAGGATGTTGATCTTGGCGAGGGTGTTGTTCTGAAAAGTAATCCTGAAGGCGTTATAGCAGCTTGTAATCCTCCGAAGGCTGTTGTTGAAGAGGAAGAACTGGAAGAAACTGAAGAACTCGAAGGTGAAGCTTCTGAAGAAACAACTTCTGAGGAAGAGTAACTTTTTTATTATACAGGCCGTTGACGAAGTAGATCCCGCTGTGGGATCTACTTTTTTGTCGTTACTAAAAACTTAATGAGGTGACAGTTTTTTGAAGTTAATTGTTGGCTTTGGAAATCCAGGGGAGAAATACGCCAATAACAGACAGAATATTGGCTTTAAAGTTGTTGATATCGTCGGCAACAATGAAGGTATTGATGTCCGGGTGAAGAAAAAAAAGTCAATTATAGGAAGAGGAGAATTCATGGGACAGGAAGTTGTCCTCTTGAAGCCTCAAACCTTTGTTAATCTCATTGGAGAATCTGTTCTGTATATAGCCTCTTTTCTTCGTATTAATGTAAAAGATATTATCTGTATAGTTGAAGACTCTTCACTTCCTCTTGGTGAAATGCGTGTTGATTTTATGTATTCTACTCTTGAGCATGATGGTGTGGCTTCAATGGAAAGAGCTTTGAAGTCAGACCGCTTTACTAAGATCCGTGTGGGAATATCGGAAAAACCTGAAGGGATTACCATGGAAAATTATCTTCTTCAGGATTTTACTGATGAAGAGAACCTTATTCTTATTGATATTCTCAACAAAACCGAAGCAGTTGTACGAATGCTTATTGATCATCCAGTTGAGGAAGTTCAGGAAAAATATAATCCTGAAGGCGCTCCCAAGATTAAGCGGCGTAAAGTTAAAAAAATTCATATTGATCACAAGAAAAAATAACCTCCCCTCCCCCTCTTTCCTCTTCCTTTATTAAAATAAATAACTGCCGGTACGATTGATTTATACTATGTATTCTGTGTCATACAGGACCTCTTAAATGCAATTTATAGGGGATTAATACAGCAGATACTACTTATAGAAGTATAATAAATTTATGGCCAAATTATTAAAATGGTGCTATTTTTCTTGACTTTATTGTTTTCACCGTTAAAATTCACTTAAATTAGTATCTGCAGGGATGCAGAAATGAGAAGGGAGATTTGTCATGGTAAAAGGATTTCGAATAATCTGTATGGTAATATTGTTAATGGCTGTGTCATTTCCGGCGTTATCGCAATACAGGTCAACGTATGATCCAGCATACGGACCACCGTCCAGAAAATCAAGCCCGGTTAAGATTGTTAAGAGGCTCAGCTATCAGAATTTTAAATATATTAAGCTTCTTCAGACGGCGGTGATGAACTATGGCGGAGGGGAAGCCGAATTGACCCGCCTGGTTGACCAGTACGCCGAGGCAAGTGCCCTCTATTTTCAAAATAAAGTAGAAGCTGCTGCCGATAAGTTTGTCGAAAATGAAAAAGCAATCTTAAAGCTTTCCCAGAAACTGGCTAAAAAGTATAAAGAAGATTCAGAAAAACTTTTGAATATGGCGCTTAAGATGAACATCAAACAGTCTCTCAAGAGGGGATTGAAAGGTGAAAAGCGTAGCCACAGTGCTGATAAGTTTTTAGGGAATGCTAAATTCGGTGTCCAGAAAGCTAATGATTATTTTGATCGGTACATCAATGCGACAAGTGCTTCTCCCAGGGGTCTGGTGATGGCTATATATTATTATCGGAGATCAAAGGACAATATTTTTTCAATGATCACGGTGCTGGATATAGATGAAACCAGGAGAAAAGACCTGCTTGAGAAGTATAAGCGTGACGTTGATGATAATAAAAACAGGATTTATCAGTCTCGCCAAAAGGGAAACTGATACTGTTCTCGTTTCAATAATGTCTGCTTTTGTCTAACCTTATTTTCCTGTCTTCTTTCAAGGCTCGCAGTGCCAGGATTCGTATTCTGGTACTCGGGTGACTTAACATTTCGATAATAATATCCTTTGTTTTTTCATCCAGCATGTATCCTCGAATTGCTTCCAATGATGCAGTTAACAAAGCTGAAGGTTTTTTTCTGTACAGGTTTTTTATTATTGCCCTGTATATTCGCCTGTCTTGAATTTGTAAATTGATGAGGGTGCTGATTCTGACGGGGATTGTAGCATCATTGAGGCATTGTAAAATAGCGGGAAGATTTTCTTTCTGCTGGTTTTTTTCTCTAAGGGAAAGAAGTCCAATGATTGAGACTTCCCGGATTACCCAGTCTTTGCTCTGGATACCCAGGAGATAGACTTTGAGGGCCAGGGGTGAATTTCTCCGCTTTAATGACTGTATCGCGTACCATCTGACATTGTCTGACGAAGAGGGCGCCGCAAGCGCCAGGAGCATTGAGAGGGATGTTCTCGATTTTAGGTATCCTAGTCCGATTGATGCTTCAATCTGAATGGCCGTATGGTTATCCATTGATGCCTGAAGCAGTATTTTTTCAGCAGCGTTTTCGATGCGACTGATGTCATTTTTTTTTAATTCCTTTATGATTTTCCGAATAGCCTTCTGTTTTATATGCCAGTTATCTGTTTCATAAAGCCTAACAGCCTTTTTAGTTTTTTTTATGCTGCCGGATGTTTTTAAAGCGACATTTTTTGAGCAGGCTGGCAGCAGGAGAGGCAGCATAATGAAAAAGAGGATTAGATGCTTTTTTCCAAAAATAGAAAAAGATTTTTTCGTGTTAATGCTTGAAGTCATTTTAACGATATAGTGCCGCATACTGGTGCAGGTATTTATTGGTACGGAAAATATAGTATCGGGTTTCAGCAAAGGGGATAAATTCTGCAAAATAATCTTTTTCAGGAAAGGTTATTTTTTTTTGCCATTTTTTTACATTTCCAGCTCCCGCATTGTATCCTGCAACAACAAGGTCATAGTTGTTTTTAAAGAACCTGTTTAACCATGCAATATAATGGGCTCCCATTGTTATGGATGTGCAGGGATTTTTGAGGTCGTACCGGGGGATGTGGAGCTGCCGTGCGATTCCCCGGGCGGTAGCGGGCATGAGCTGCATGAGGCCTGTCGCTCCTGCGGGAGAGACTGCCCGATGATTAAACAGAGATTCGGCTTTGATCATCGCGTATATTTGCTCTTCTTTTACATTAAATTCAGAAGATTTTTTTTTAACACACCTCTTGAAGGATTGAGGAAGTAATGTGGTATTGATTCTGGCACTCTGGATGAAAAAGTTTTCTTTTATTGATTCCTCTTTCATAAGAAGTTGGAGATAGTGGACTGCTGAAAAATAATTATTATATTGTGCTGATGTCCTGCTGAGACCAGTATATATATCAGTTTTAGAAATATTCAGATGGTTCATGGCATCGATGGTACGCTTTATACCTTTGCGGTATCCCGATGAAAAATATGTATTCAACTGTTCTGTTATTTTGGAAGGAAGATTTTTTTCTTTGAATATTAATGAATCGAGTCTGTTGTAAGGCTCGAGAATGGTTTCTGGAAAATCCTTTAATCGCGCTGTACGACGGGTTTCGTCAGGTTCAGCCAGAGTTAATATCGCGTGACAGTAGAGAGCCAGTTCATTGTTTTCGTCTGAAAGAGAAGCTTTGTACATTGTTTTAAGTTTACTGAGAGAGGCAGTCTTTGCAATCTCAGGGAGAATGCGCCATGTATAGGTGGAATCGGGGTTGAGTGAAACCATTTTAATGAGGTGGTGAGTATACTTTAGGTTCATCCCCTGCAGCCGGTACAGGCTGCATAACCAGAAGCGGCACTGATCACTATGTTTCCCCCCTGGGGCTCTTAAAAGACTTTCTTCTAGGTATTGTATCGCCTTTTTGTGGTTTCTTTTTCTCAGGTAGTAGCGTCCCGTAAGCCAGAGAGCTTCACCGGCATTGAGGGTTGCGGGATCGTGGTTCATCATTTTATGAAAGTAATCAATGAACTTTCGATTGCGTCGATCTTCGTGGTATTTCCCGCATCGGTAAAGAACCAGGGATTTACCAGAAAAGGATGCATCTTTAAGTAGTTCCCTGTATTGTTTGTAGGCTCTGCTCTCCCGGCCCATTTTCCATAATTCTTCCGCGTAGGTAAAACGATCGTGAGACAGGGTTTTTTTCCCTGAAATTATTTTGTCAGCCCTTTTGTACTTTTTATATCGCGCTGCTGATTTAAGAAGCAGGGATAGTTTTTTTAACTTCCCCTGGCTGTGGAGATTTTCGAGCAGTGAGAAGGCATTTTTATAGTCTCTTGAATTGTAGAGCCCTTCTGCAAGAAGTAGTTTTTCTGCGGTATTAAAACTTATTCGTGACGAGTTGAGGGCAGAGAGAAGTCTTCTGACCGCAACGCCTTCCTGCCAGCTGTTTTTGTGGTTTTTGATAATCCAGAGGTAATCTTCCTTCGCCATTTCATATTGTGACGCATGTTCACGAAGAGAAGCCTGTCGGATATAAAAACGGGCTTTTACTGACGGGGCCTTAAATGTCTTAAGGGCGGATTTGATTTCTTTAAGGGCTTCAGGAAATTTTTTCAGCCTGGTGAGAACCCTGACCTTGAGTTCAAGGGATTCGCGGAAAAGGGGTTTGTTGCTGTCATCAATCAATTCGAGGAATTTAAGGACATAACGGTATTCCCGATACCTGTTGAAAATCAGTGCTGTCTGGAGAAGGGCATCATCATAGTAGGGTGATTTAAAATGGAAGCCCGATACATGGCGGTAGACCGGTTGAGCAAAAAGTCTGAGAGAAGTATTTCGGTGCGAACTGAAAGAACTGTTGGCATAGTGCAAAAGAGCGGGCTTATATTGCTTCTTTTGTTCATAGGCTCTGGCAAGGATAAAATGCTCTGCAGGTGTTGTGGCCTTTGACTTAAACAGGGAGATTATTTCTGCCGGTGACAAATAAGTCGCTGCAGCCGTCAGGTTTTTTCCCGTTACATTCTGATTTGAGCATGAAGCGGCTATAATGAGAGCAAATAGGGTGAGTGTTCGAAGTTTCATGACACCTTTTAGTATTTCATCTGGTACTGACTGAATTCTTTAATCTCGTCGAGCTGAGGATTATCCCATATCTTGTCGAAATAAGATTTACCTTCTTTAGTCTTATAGTAGTTATCGTGATGGAGAATGCTGTAAAAATTTTTCTGTTTGCTGTTAATCCCATCAATCAAGGTGCTGAGCTGATCAAAAGAAAGATATCCGAGATCAGCTTTAGAAAGGGCAAGTTTTTCTTTTTCAAGGCGGATATCTTTACGCAGTGCGTTCATTTTTGTTTCGTCAGTGGTACCGTGCATTTCTTTGTAGAGCTGCCGGATCTTCAATTTAATTGTTGGCGGTGTTTTTCGCATCTGCCGGGTTTCGATTATAGAGAGAAATGCATAACGCTTTCCATGCTTGGCCTTTTTTATGGCCCGGACATATTTATAAAGTCTCATGGAAAAAAGAGTCTGCCGGTAATTGTCTGCCATCAGAAGGTATTGACGGGCAATCGCAACGTCCCGGTAACCGAGGGAAAGGTAGTGACGGGCTTTTTTACTTTTTTTCTTTACTATTTCCGGTGCGAAAGAGTGAAGGAGTTTGAGGGTTGTATTAATATCATTTTTAAGGGTTTTTTTATACAGATCGATGAGAAGTTTCTGTGCGTGTTTTATCTCTACAAAGGAATCATGGAAGGAAAATTTCATGTAGAGAATCTGGGCGATCATATCTCTCTGAATAGCTTCCTTGAATATTTGTTTTTCTTCATCTGACCCGAGATTTGATACGGATGAATTGATGAAGTAAAAAAAATACCGGTTGTCTTTAAGGCCCTTTTCGGCATAGCGCTGCTCCCCCGCGCTGAGACTCGACTTGGTTCTCTGGCTGTGCAGGGGTGCCATGAGCAGGAGGATCAACAGGGGAAGAATAATGACCATATAGATGCTCCTGCTTTTATAGATCAAAGGTCATTCCTTCCATGGCGAGAAATATCTGCAGGGAATCATTACGGTTGTCCTTGGCATGCTGAATGGCAAGCTGGTAGTTTTCATAAAGTTTTCGATCAGGGTAATCAGGTTCATGGTGGGTCAGCACGAGATTGCGGGCATTCCAGCGAAGGGCGCAGTTGACTGCCATGGTGTAACTTGTATGGCCCCAGTCAATTTTCATAAATGATTCTTCAAGGGTATACTGTGAGTCGAGAACCAGGAGGTCAGGATTGAGAAAGAAATCTGAATGGGCGCCCTGGTTTTCCAGGGTTTCTCCGGAGAATTCTGCATCCGTGGCGAAAATAAAGGTTTTACCGTTTTGCCTGAACCGGTACGCGAAGCTTCCGTTTGGATGTGTCAGGGGGTGGAGGTCAACAAAGAGGTCTTCTTCCAGCTGGTAGGGTTTTTCCTGATTAGCCTTAATGAAATGAAATTCCTTGGTGGAGGCGGTACCGTCAAAAGTCGCCGGAAAATTTGGGGCGCTCATCTGGCGGTTCAGAAGTTCTTCCTGGTTGGGATAGGGAGAAAAAAATTTGATTTTGTTTCCCGGTACATAAATCGGCTTAAAGAAGGGAAGCCCCTGGATATGGTCCCAGTGGTTATGGGTAAGGAAGATGGTCGCTTCTCCTTCCCCTTTACCAAAATTGCCTTTAATGAGCTCATTGCCAAGTTGCCGTATTCCGGTACCGCAGTCGATTATATAGATTTTCCCGCTTTTAGAAGTTACAGACGCGCAGGTTGTATTGCCCCCATAGACATTTTTGAGGTCATGGGGAAGAGACTTGATAAACTCGCCTACCTGGCCGCTGTCACTCAGGTTCGAAGACGCTGCAAGCTTAAGAACTTCCCGTAGTTTTTCCTGATATTCCTTATTTGAGACCGGAGCAGGTAAAGAACCCCTGACACCCCATAGTTTTATCCGCATTATCGACAGGTCTCCCCGTGTTTTTATTTTGTCTCAATACTATTTTTGTATTTCATAAAAGCAAGATATTTTTATCTCTCAGGCAGTTCCCGGCTTGAGAAATTAACAGGCGGATTTTGACAGAGATTTTACCAGGTCACGGGATATGTCTCTTAAACTGCTGCAGCCCGTGAGAATCATGGCTTTTTTCAGAGCCTCTCCCAGCTGGTTGAAGTAATATGATGTTCCCTCGGCTCCCATGCCTACCGCGGCAATTGTAACTGGTCTGCCAATCAATACCAGATCAGCACCAAGGGCAATTGCCTTCAGGATGTCTACTCCTGTCCTGAAGCCTCCGTCAATAATGACCGGTATCTGCTTGTTTACCGCAGCGACAATTTCTTCTATGACATCTACGGTGCCCGCCATTTCGTCAAGAACCCGGCCACCATGGTTCGATACGATAATGGCCCGTGCCCCCGCATCAACAGCCCTCTGTGCGTCATCCGGGTTCATGATACCTTTTAGAATAAAGGGCAGACTGGTTGATGTGATGAGTTCCCTAAGGCTTTCCATGTCTTTTGGGCCGACCTGCTGGTTTTTCATCGCCATGGTTTTAAAAACAACCGCATCAATATCCATGCCGATGGCCAGAGCCCCGGCATCTTCTGCTGCCCTGATTCTTTTAATGATATCTTTGTTGCTGGTTCGTGGTTTGAATACAGGAATCCCCGCGCCTTTCTGTTCGGTCAGTGCCTGGAGACCTATCTTATATTTTTCAGGTGAAGCACCGTCTCCAACAAAGGCGAGGGTACCCGAGTCGATACAGCCCTGCACCACGGCTCGATTATATTCGAGTTCATCAATGGCTCCTCCCAGGTTAGTAACCGCGCCGGTAACCGGTGCTGCCATTACTGGAAGGGAAAGTTTTCTGCCAAGAAAATTGACAGTTATGTCCGGGTCAGTTACATTATGGATAAGACGTGTGGTTACCTTGTATTCTTTCAGTGCATCAATATTTCGTTTAAAGGAAGCCCCGGTGCCAATTCCTCCCATCCCGGGGACCCCGGTTGGGCAGTCCCGGCCGTCACAGTTTTTGCAAACATAACATATTTTTTTGAATTTTTCCCGGGCTGCCTGGTTGATAACCTCAAGAGTGATTTGAGAATCCCGCTGTACTTCAATGTTAAGAAGATCCCTGCATTTTCTGACGCTTTCTTCCGCCTCTTCAAGGGAATTGCCGACAGCTATTATGTTTCCTGCTTTTTCAACATTTGACCGTGGTGTGACAATAGTATCTCCGATTGTCACATTCAGAAATATTTCTTTGATGCCCGGTACTTTCAAGGCTTCTTCAAGACCAGAAATATTTTTAACAATACCGGGAGGAGTAATAATTGCCCGTTCGATTGCCGTCAGGGTGGTCATGGGCTCAAGGTTTCCCGGCTCTTCACCAACCGCAACTTCCACCGCCGCTTTCATCAGATCAACTCCCGAGGAAAGAGGGTACGTATAGGCTGACATGAAACCACCGGAGAGACGGGCGGCCAGTTCGCCGATCATAATGCCCCGGGATGTGACTTTAATGTCTCCCTTGGCCGCTCCGATAGATATCCCGAGAGCCTTTATTCCTTTCGTCATGATGTCACGGGCCTGCTGAAGAATGTCTTCCGGCATCGAGGAGGGCATGGTGTGGCCTGTTTCAATGAAATACGGGGGACTTTCAATGATTCTGTCAGCGATACCGGTAAAGGTAATCTCATCATTAAAAATAATTGCATCAATGGAAAGCTCAGGCCCTTCCATGTATTCTTCAATAATCAGTTCTCCACTCGGTGAGGCATCTTTTGCAAAATGAAAGGCATCTGAGAGCTGGTTCTGATTATCGATTCGTCGAACACCCCGGGCACCCATATTATCTGAGGGCTTCATGACAAGAGGGAAACTGAGAATTTTACTCGCCTTTTTGGCATCAGAGAGAGACCATACCGGGAGAAAGTTTGGGGAAGGAACGTCATGCTCATTAAAGCGTATACGCATTTTAATTTTATTGGTAGCCGCCTCAGCATCGTCATATTTTATACCGGGAAGATTCAGGGCATTGGCTACTGCGGCAACTGTCATTGAAGCATCGGTTCCGACAGTAAGAACGCCATGAACAGGGGTTATTTCATTCTGCATCCGGGCAACCCGAACGGAACCTTCAATGTCCCGGGTACTCATTATTATTGGGATATCCGCATCTTTCATACCGATTGCCTGCGCATTGTAATCAGTTACGATTACCTGGTAGCCCATTTTTTTGGCAGCGGCTATGACAGGAGCCTGCAGCAGACCGCCGCCGATAATCATGACAGTTTTTTTCACCCCGTTCTCCCTGTTGACCAGTTAAGAAAGATTATGTCACTTTATTGTACTCATGGAAGGTATATCGTCAAGAATATTTTAGATGATTCTGAACAGGAAAGGACTTCCCGGGGAAAGTGTAGGGGAAAAGGGCTTGAAAATTCTCTCTTTTCCTTCTTCAATGGTATTTTATTCCAATTTGATTAAAAAGTCTTTGAACTGGAGGGGCTATGGACAGGCATTTGACCCTGGAAACTGTTCGTCTTACTGAAATGGCCGCTATACACGCAAGCAGGTTCATGGGGAAGGGTGATGAGGATATTACATATCTGTCTGCATCTGACGCCATGGTTAAGGTATTCAGTTCTATGGACTACAGAATTCAGATTGCCATTGGAGCAGATAACCGGGAATCGCGACTTGCTGATGGAGCAATACTGGGTAACAGTGAAGGCTTCGATGTAGAAGTTGCGGTTAAGCCATTGGATGGGAAAATGACCTGTGCCCGGGGAGGTCATAATGCTATTTCTGTCGTAGCCCTGGCGAACCCTCACTCTTTTATGAAAACCAGTTCTGGCTACATGGAAAAAATAGCTGTTGGTCCCGGTGCTAAGGGTGTTGTTGATATTGACCAGACCCCTGAAGTTAATATTAAGCGTGTCGCCCGGGCGAAGGATAAATATATCGAAGATATTACTGTGTGTGTTCTTGACCGTGAAGTGAATCGAAAACTTGTTGACCAGGTTCGGAAAACAGGAGCCCGTATTAAGTATATAAGGGATGGAGATATTTCAGGTGCGGTTTCTGCTGCAGTTGAAGATAATTCCATCGATCTGCTGATGGGGATAGGGGGGCGAAAGGAAGGAATTCTTGCTGCGGCAGCATTAAAATGTCTCGGCGGAGATATGCAGGCCCGATTTTTAAAAAATAAAAAAGAATCTGCGGGAGCAGAAGAATACTATTCAGCGGTTGACTATGATAAGGTTTACTCAATCTCTGACTTGATAAGCAGTGGAGAAATTATGATATCGATGACGGGAGTTACTGATGGGGTTCTTCTCCCGGGAGTACGATATTTTTCCGGGGGTGCTGAAACCACTTCTATTGTAATGCGTGAAAAAACTCATACTCTCCGCTATATCAAGGCAATTCATCAATTCGATTTCAAACCAATATTTTAAGCAGGCGTACCAATGGAAAAAGCTGAAACAGTCGGGCAGATGGTAGATTTGTCTTTGATAAGATCTATCAATGCCTCTATTACTTCGAGAATTCCTTTACCGGACTTGCTGGAATCAATTCTTGATGTAGCAAAAAGAATGATCGGAGCAGAGTCATCATCGATTCTTCTTGCTGAAAAAAACAGCGGTGATTTGATTTTTAACATTGTGATAGGAGAAAAAGGAAATATCATCAAGGGAGAGAGGGTTCCGAAAGGGAAGGGTATTGCCGGAATTGTCGCTCAAAACGGTGTCCCTATGGTGGTTAATGATGCGCAGACTGATTCCCGTACTTTTAAGCGTATTGATGAAAAATCCGGATTTATCACCAGAAATATCATATGTGTTCCAATGACGGTCATGGATGAGCTGGTGGGTGTTCTTGAAATTGTGAACTCTCTGGGGAGAGAGCTGTTCAATGAAATGGATTTGGAAAAAGCCCGGTATATTGCGGAACAGGCAGCCATTGCAGTAATGAACAGGATGCTCTACGATGATCTTGAAAAACGAATTGTTGAACTTTCTGCCCTCTATGATGTTTCTAACGTAATTTCATATGCGTCACGAGATGAAGACATACTTCAAAAGATAATTGAATCTCTCGCAGAATCTCTTCATGTAGAACGAGCGTCTATTTGTATCTTCTGTCATGAGTCTGAAAAACTGTTTCTTGAAGCAGCCTTTGGTATACCTGGATTTCAGCCGGGAACTATTTATATTGATTCAGAGGACAGTATTTCCGGCTATGTGTACAGAAAGGGAGAACCCCTGGTTGTCGCTGATATTACCAGGGATCTGCCGGAAAAAATCAGCAGCCGTTTTGATGACTACAATACCCAGTCCTTTATTTCTGTGCCGATTTATCATAAGAATACTGCGATCGGCGTTTTAAACCTCTCGGATAAAATGAGCAGAGAAGAATTTGATACCTTTGACATACGTGTCCTGTCAATGATAGGAAGCAGGATCGCCGAGTCTTACCAGAATTTTAAAAACTTGAAAGTTCAGGAAGATCAGCGGAGACTTGCCCAGGAGATTGATATTGCTGCCCAGATTCAAAGAAAAATCCTGCCTGAAATTCCATTAAATCTGGGTAGTCAGAGAATAGCCGCTTTTAATGAGCCTGCTAAACTGATCGGGGGAGATTTTTATGATTTCTATCCCTTTGATGACGGTTCATACAGTGTACTTGTTGCGGATATCAGCGGCAAGGGGATTCCCGCTGCGTTATTTATGGGATCTGTCCGAAATATTTTAAGGGTAGAGCGGGAGCTTGATAATAACCCAGGTGTTTTGTTGAAAAACAGCAACAGGCTGATAACCAGGGAATCAGAATACGGCATGTTTGTTACGGTTTTTTACGCCCACATTGACCCCTGTCTTCATACTATCACCTTCGGGAGTGCGGGTCACAATAGCCAGCTTTTGATCAAGAAGAAAAGCGGGGAAGTGCTTTTTATCAATGCCAGTGGTAAACCCCTTGGCATCCTTGCAGAACATGAATTTGAGGAAAAAACTCTTCAGTATGACGAGGGAGATCTTCTCATGCTTTTTACCGATGGTGTTGTCGAATGTCTTGGGGGAAACGATCTTGATGCTGAACGGGGTTCTGAAGAACTTGCGAGAATATGTCTTGATCATATTGACAATGGTCCTGAAGAGCTTGTCAATGTCCTTAGTAAAATGGCGAAGAACTACTCTGATAATGACATGCGCGATGACTTTACCGTCATGACAATAGAGTTATAAAAAAACCTGTAATACGGTGTGGTGAAGGAAGTTTTGGGAGAGTTGTGTGAATAAAAAATTCCAAAAAATATTTTTTGTACTGGGGGTGTTGCTCCTGGTTGTCCTGTTCAGGTATTTTGGAGTCAGTAAAACCATTGACCATATCCTGAGGCTTAATTGGAAATTCGTAATTATTGTTTCTATCCATATTGTCAGCAATACCGGTCTTGCTTTTGCATTAAGGCTTTTTATTCACCAGAAACTTACACTGAGAGAATTTTTTGTTCTCGTGGAAGCACGGATAGCAGGTGATGCCGTATCAGCAATAAATGCTGTTGGGGCATTTGCAGGGGAGCCCCTTAAGGCCATATACATGAAAGACCTTGTTCCCCTTCATTCGGGCCTAGCGGCGGTAGTAATGGACCGAACCGTTCATTCTATCTCGGTTGTTTTTATTTTTTTGACAGGAATTATTATTGGTTTTTTTGTCCTTGATATTCCCCTGTACATCAGTCTCCTGAGCCTCGGGTGGCTTATTGTTCTTCTTCTACTGCTGTTTCTGATACTGCGAAAAGAGAGAGATGGATTTCTGGCCTTTGTGATCCTCCGGTTACCCCGGGTATTCCGGGAAAAAATTATGACTGAAGCAAGATGGGAAGGCCTTCATAAAATTGATAATGAAATCAGCCGGTTGCTTTTAAAAGAGAACAGGAAGGATTTCTTTTTCTGCTTCATTATTCATTATGTTATAATCCTCCTGATCAATACGACAGAAATATTTTTAATAATTACATTTATAGCAAAGGTCTCATCATTTAATTATCTTCATGCCATGTTTATCTATATCTTCGGCTTCATTTTGTCCAGTGTGACATTCTTTGTACCCGCAAGTATGGGGACCAGCGAGGGCTCTTTCTCTCTCGCTCTTGCAATGCTTGGCTATGATCCAGCTATCGGTCTCTCCCTCGGAATTATAAGGCGTTTCCGTCAATTTGCCTGGGCGGGTATTGGTATTCCATTTCTCTTCTATGCCGGCCTGATAAAGACAAAAAAAATGAAAGAAAAGGAAGTAAAAGCTAAGATTCCTTAATAAAAGTAATTCGATTTTACGTACATACCGATACTTACATTGAACCGGTAAGAGACTTATTCACAGAATTAAAAATATTGGGTTATAATCAAGGGAAGGAATCAATGAAAAGAATTAAAGCTGTTTCAACACTCATATGCGTTTTGGTATTTCTTCTTTCGGTGGCACAGATCGGCTGTAAACGTGAAGAAGGAAGCCAGGTGAAGACTAATGGCAGTACGTCATCGGTGAAGCCTTCTGAGAGTGATGAAACCGGGCAGAAAATCGGAACCTACGAAAAAAAATACCTTGGCACCTATCGTATCCGTATGACCGGTTTTACCGGTAAACTAATAATTTTTTCAGATAAGGGTATATTAAAAGGAAGTATCGAGTTTTCTGCCTGGGGACAGGGGAAAACGCAGCCTTTGAAAAAAGTAAGTATTAAGGGACGAAAAATGTATTTCATACGCAGTGTCTCTACGAGGAAAGAAATTGAGGAGTTTGGGGGCAGCCGGTACTTTAAGCAGGAATTTTACGGTACATTCAGCGAAGACGGAAGTACCATTAAGGGCTACTTCAAGGATTCCGGTGCCCAGAACAGCTGGGATGGCAGAAAATAAGAACGAAGTGAAAAAGATTGCTGTAATAGGTGCGGGTGCCAGCGGTATGATTGCCGCGTGTTATGCCGCTGGAAAAGACAGGGAGGTAACTCTCTTTGAAAAACAGAAAAAGCCGGGAAGAAAAATTCTGGTTACGGGAAACGGCCGCTGCAATATATCAAACCGAAATGTATCCCATGAGTTTTACCATGGAGAAAATCCACGGTTTACAAACAACATTTTTTCCCGTTTCGGTCTTGAAGAGACGGAGGATTTTTTTAGAAAATCAGGGATCCCCTTTATCGAAGAAAAAGAAGGAAAACTTTTTCCCGCTTCTCTGCAGGCATCTTCTGTCGTGAAAATGCTGCTCCATGAGATGGAATCCCGGGGAGTTGAGCTTACACTTCATCGCCGTATAGACCATATTGTCCCGAAGAAAAATATGTTCATGCTGCAGACTGCGGGAAAAGAACATCATTATTTTGATTCTGTAATCCTTGCTGCCGGGAGCTGCGCCTATCCCCCTGTGGGGGCATCAAGAATCGGGTATGAACTCGCGGCATCCCTGGGGCATCGGATTATAGAACCGTGGCCGGTAATTCTTCCCCTGAATGTCCCGTTAAAAAACCTTCACCGCCTCCAGGGGATTAAATGGGATGTGCACCTGCAGGTTTTTCTTGATGATAAAAAAATTGATGAAACAAAGGGTGAGATTCTTTTTACCGGATATGGTATCTCGGGTCCCGCTGCTTTGAAAATATCCCGTTCTGTCAATGGGGCCGTGAGAAAAGAGAGGCTTCCTGAAATCAGTATTGATTTTTTTCCTGGATTTACTGAAAAGGAACTTTCAGCATACCTCGACAGTATATGGCATGACTCGAACCGTGAGCTGGCATTCAGCCTTCTTGGTGTTTTAAAGGAAAGGATGCCTGAAGTGATCTGTGAGATCACACAAATCGATCCCCGCCAGGGGACCGGCCGTCTCAGCAAGAAAGACCGAAATAAGCTTATTGCTGCTCTCAAGGGGCTCAGGGTGCTCCCCGGGGATCCCCGGGACTTCAAGGAAGCGGTTGCCGCATCAGGGGGCGTATCAGTTGATGAAATTGATCCCGCAACCATGGAATCGAAACTGGTTCCAGGGCTTTTTATTACCGGAGAACTTCTTGATATCGATGGTGTGAGCGGCGGGTTTAATCTGCAGTTTGCCTGGAGCACGGGAGCCATTGCGGGACTCGCTCAGTAGCTTTAACTTCCTTTCCCAAAAATTAAAAGAGAGTCATGTACCCCTGGAGGGCCGAAACCTGCCGGCAGATTTCCTGGAGCTGGTCTTCGGTGTCATATCGGGCAATGACGGTATAGGAAATAAATTTCCCATTTTTGCTTTTTTTGCCGGTGATACTGCCTTTTAGATTTTTTTCACCAAGTAAATGCCTGATAGATGTTTCTGTTTCTTCCCTGTTTCGGAATACAGCCTTAAAGGTGCATTCCGCCGGGAAGTCTATGGTGGTTTCTGATGTATTGTCGCTGTTCATATCAGAACCGGTTAATTTTTTTCAGCAATCCGGCTGTAGTCGGCGAGAAATTTTTCCAGACCGATATCGGTGAGGGGGTGCTTCACCAGCTTTTGAAAAACAGAAAAAGGAATTGTCGCAATATGGGCACCGGAAAGAGCAGCGTATTTCATGTGGAGGGGGTGGCGGATTGAAGCGACAATTATTTCTGTCTCGTATCCGTAGTTGTTATAGATAGATGAAATGTCATCGACTACTTCCATTCCTTCCTGGCTGATATCATCGAGTCTTCCGATAAAGGGTGAGATGTAGGTCGCCCCTGCCTTTGCCGCCATAAGTGCCTGAACCGCATTGAAGCAGAGGGTAACATTAGTCGGTATGCCTTCAGCCGTAAGAGTTTTAACCGCCCGGAGTCCTTCTTCTATGAGGGGTATTTTTATGTTAATATTGTCTCCGATTTTGGCAAGATCCCTTCCTTCCTTTACCATACCTTCATATTCAACAGAAATAACTTCTGCTGATACGGGGCCTTCAACCTCTACAGCGACTTCTTCAAGAACCTCTCGGTAGGGCCGTCCGATTTTACTTACCAGGCTTGGATTGGTAGTGACTCCGTCAAGAATGCCGAGTTCGCGGGCCATTTTAATTTCCTGGATGTCTGCAGTATCTATAAAGAATTTCATAGTTGTTCCTTTTTAGTAGTTTTAGATAGACAAAAACGAAGGGGGCATATTGTAAACTGAAATTACAGAAAAAATTAAAATAATTTAATTATTGCAGCAGTTGCTGAGCAGAAACTCATGCGGAAATACGGCCTGTTATGTGGAAAGAAAGCACTGGTCTTTCAGACGCTGCAGGGTTTTTCTACTGTATCGGATGAAAGATCTTTATAGAATCCATTGTGCCGCAATGAGCAGTCCTTAAAGCTGCAGAGGCTGCATGTTTCAAATTTTTCATCCCCGGAAAAAAGAATCCCGGAAACTGTTTTCATGGGAACCATCATGCAGGATGAACTGAGGGAAATTCCCTTCTCCCGGGCGGCATCTCCAAGAAAGTAAAATATCTTTTCCTGTTCTGAGAGGGGCCACTCCGGTACGGATCCCGGAGTCATGATGGAGAGATGTTTTTTGCTGCACTCGGCTTTCATGGTTTTGAACAGGGCCTTCATGGCAGACTGGAGAGCCCGTTCGGCAACGATACCGGCAACTGAAATATCAAAATAGTCATTTAAAGATTCTTTCCAGCTGTGGAGCTCCTGACCGCATGAGGCGATAAAAAGAGCAGCTTCTGATGATTCATCAAGCTGTTGGGAGGGGAGTACTCCCTCGAGGGGAATCGAATCAATATGGATGGCTCCTTCCTCATCTCGATGAATAGATGTTTTTTTGTAAAAAACTACGGGACGGGCTATTTCAATACCCTGGTTAACCAGAGAGGCAACCCTTTCATGTATTGAGGGGCACGCAGCGTCAATACCGGATGTAGCAATAATTTCATCTTTTGTAGAATTGAACGGAAGATTAAGGCAGATTGTTTCACCTGTGCCGGCTGCATGTTTCATGAAATGCTCCTTTTGGAAAAATGACATGACGGGGTTGCTGTTGATGAGGCAAAAATGTACTAAAATATGTAATTTTGACATAAAAATGTCAAGGTCTATTTTAGCGAGACTGTTGTGAGGGGATTTTTTTTAAGTGCAGCTAATACGTTTAAATACAGTCAAAATATTTTGCAATCAGCTCAGTCGCCTTATCAAGGGGAAGAGGCTTGCTGAAATAGTAGCCCTGTCCAAGGTTACAGCCGAAACTCCGGGCCATCTCTGCATGTTCAATTGTCTCAATCCCTTCCGCAACAGTTTTCATGTTCAAATTTTGAGCTAGGGAAGCTACAGATCTTACTATTTCCCGGCTCTGGTCATCAATGTGCATCCATTCGACAAAGGATTTATCAATTTTGAGGGTATCGACAGGAAAGTGAAGAAGGTAGGTGAGGGATGAATAGCCGGTTCCAAAGTCATCAAGGTAGAGGGGGATCCCCTTTGATTTAAAGGTGAGTAAAGCGAGATTTGCCTGTTCCATGTCTTCCATAAAAGCACTTTCTGTGATCTCAAGGGCTACATTTTGGGGAGGTATTTTGGCATCTTCGATTTTTTTAATTATTGATTCACTGATATCTTCCAATAAAAACTGCTTTGCCGAAAGATTGATTCCAATTTTAAAGAGACTGTTGATATTGAAGGTCTCCTGCCAGTTCTTAAGAACCAGAAGGGCTTCATCAATTATCCAGTTTCCTATTGGCAGTATCATTCCGGTTTCTTCAGAAGAGGGAATAAACTCATCAGGGGGAACAATGCCTTTCTCAGGATGATTCCAGCGAATTAATGATTCAAAGCCTGCAAGTTTGTTGTTTGCCAGATCTATGACAGGCTGGAAATAAAGGGTGAATTCTTTCTGGTCAAGGGCTTTCTGCAGCTCTTTCTTTGTGACCTCGATCTCTTTAGAATCCGAACCTGTTTTAACGGGACTTACGTTATGAATTGATATCAGGGAATCAGTTTTCCCTGCGGGAGGTGCCTCTTCGCCAGGCCCCATAATTTTTGCCGAATAGCCTTCTTTTGAAAGAAGCTCGGATAGCACGAGGGCCTCGTCGCTCGAAAAATCTATGAGTAATATTTTACGGGTTTTTCCCATTTTAAACCTCAGGCGCAGCATTACATTGTGCTTCTATTGTACATATTATATGCAAAAATGAAAGTATTTTTGTGTAGAAAGGAAGTTTAAGGAAAGATATTGACACGGTAAAAATATATTCTTTATAATACCTCTATGAGAACACGTATCCTTTTCCCGGTTCTGTTTCTGGTGGTATTCTCAATATCGTGTGTTCCTGGTGATAAAGGAAGAAACGACGGCCCGCCGACACTTCGCAGGGGAATCCTTAATCTTACAGCCGGGGAACAGCCCTGGGATTTTACCCGGGACGGCACCATTGAGCTTCAGGGGGAATGGGAATTCTACTGGAAGGAATTCCTGCATCCTTCTCAGCTTAAGGATATGTCCCGGGGTAAGGGGCTCTTCCTTTCTATCCCCGGAAACTGGGAAGGGAAAATCTACCGCGGAGAAGAACTTCCCCGCAGTGGCTTTGGAACCTACCATGCCCGGATATTGCTTCCTGAAGGGAAGTCAAGGTATGCCCTGCGGCTTAATATGATTTATACCGCCTACCGCCTCTGGATAAATGATGAGCTTGTGGATGAATACGGGACAATTGCTGAGAGCAAGGAGAAGGCCCGGGCAAAACTTGGATCACGGGTTGCAGCCTTTGACCCCGGGGGGCCCAGTTTTACCATGACCCTTCAGGTCAGCTGTTTTGAATCATACCGCCAGGGAATAAATTCTACCATTGTTCTGGGGAAAGAAGACCAGATAAGAACTGAAAAAACAAATGACCTGATAAGTAATGTTTTTATGGCGGGCATTATTTTTACCATGGCATTCTATCACCTTGTGTTATTTCTTTTCAGGCGCAATGACCGGACCAGTCTTTTCTTTGGTATTTTCAGTATCCTCATTTGTTTTCACGCCCTCTTCGAGGGAGAGATGCTGTTCAGTTACTATTTTTTTCAGGTTGATTTCTATGGAGAAGAATTGTTCCAGCGGCTGATAATGCTTTCTTTTATTCCGATGTACATGTTTTATCTTTATTATTTTTTGCCGAAAAAAATGCCCTTGAAGATGCCTGTGTCCGCTTCTATCGTGTCAGGGCTTTTTGCCCTGATGTTGATTTCATTTCCTTTTAATTTCCTTTTTCCTCTCTGGGAACTTTATAACTGGTTTATACTGGTGTATATTATATATTGTCTGATATTTTTGACCACCCAGGCAGTTAAGTCTACGCCTTACGCCCTGTCGCTTCTCCTGGCCACAAGCTTTATTGTAGCCACCGGCATTTTTGATCTGGCAATAGATTTTCTACAAATTCCCAGCAGTAACTATTTTGCCTTTGGACTGGTGGTTTTTCTGGTTTTTCAGACAACAATAAATTCAGCTAAATTATCGGCGGCATTTTCAAGGGTGGTGGAGCTTTCGGATGAATTGAATATAAGTCACCAGGCCCTGATTAAGTCATACTCCATGATGGAAAGAAGTGTTGATGAGCGCACCTCTGAGTTAAAGAAAAGTAATAAAGAACTTGCCTATGAAATAGAAGAGAGAAAAAAAATTGAAAATGAACTGCAACGCGCAAAGAGAGAGGCAGAAAAGGCAAACAGGGCGAAGAGTTCTTTTCTTGCTAATATCAGCCATGAAATCAGAACGCCCCTTAACGGGATAATCGGCCTGCTCCAGCTCCTTGAGCGTCAATCAGGCACCAGTGAACTGAGGGAATTTCTTCACCTTATGGACCTTTCTGCCAGGAATCTGATGAATCTGATAAATGACATCCTCGATTTTTCAAAAATTGAATCGGGAAAACTTTTATTTGAATACAGGGAGTTTGATCTTAGTAAGGTAATTGCAACTGTTTTTCAGACCTTTGACTTCCTGGCCCGGGAAAAGGGCGTTGAGTTGCAAAGTGATGTGAGCAGTGAGGTTCCCGATATCCTGAGGGGTGACCCGGGACGTCTGAGCCAGGTGTTAATAAATCTAATCAGTAATGCTATTAAGTTTACCGAAAAAGGAACGATCAGTTTAACCTGTGAGGTTCAGGGGACAGCAGACCAGCAGATCTCCCTTTTTTTTGCTATAGCGGATACTGGCATCGGTATAGCTAAGGAGAAACAGGCGATGATTTTTGAAAGTTTCTCCCAGGCTGATGTTTCGACAACCCGTACCCACGGCGGAACAGGGCTTGGTCTGGCTATTGCTAAAAAACTCATTGAGTTGATGGAAGGACAAATCGGAGTAGAGAGCACTCCGGGTGAGGGAAGCTGTTTTTATTTTAATGCTGTTTTTGAATCTGTTGATTCGGAAACTGAAAGGGGGGGGGAAATGCTCCCTGAGTCTTCGGAAGGGATATCCAGTTATGAACCGCTGGATATACTGGTGGCTGAAGATGACCTGGTGAGTCAGAAACTTGTACAAAAAATACTTGAAATGGAGGGTCACCGGGTAACGGTTGTGGAAAATGGTATCCAGGCCCTTGAGCTGATCAGCGAAAAAAGCTATGATTGTATTCTGATGGATGCCTTTATGCCTGAAATGGACGGAATAGAAGCAACTGCCGCAATACGCTCTATTGAAGAAAAAAAAGGTACTTATACACCAATAATTGCCCTTACCGCCGATGCACTTCATGATAGCCGGGATAAATACCTGAAAGCAGGTATGGATGATTATCTGGTGAAGCCTGTTAAGATCAGCTCTCTTCTTGAAACAATCAACAACCTGAAGGATTTAAAAAAATAACTTGAAATACCATGACCAGGGGAGAAAGTAATCCTTCGGTGATGACAGTAACTGATATGAAGAGAAAAGAAATACATTCCAGCGAAATAGCAGCTGTTTTGAAAGAGCTGATCAGACAGGCGAGCTTTGAGCTTTCTATCGATGTTGAAGAACGTTTTGACGCAATGATGCAATCAGAAGAGAGTCAGACAGGTATCTCTACCCTGGAAGTGCTCAGGGAAAATTCAATGCTCGCGAGAACAGAAAAACTTCCCCTTTGTCAGGATTGCGGAGCGGCAATAATCTTCATAGAACTGGGACAGGAGGTTTCTCTTACCGGGGGGATTCTCGAAGAGGTTGTCAATGATGCGGTAGCAGAAGCCTATCGGGAATTCAACCTGCGCAGTTCAATTGTCAGTGATCCCCTGAAACGGATAAATACCGGTACCAATACTCCTTCCTTTATCCATACTGATATTGTCCCAGGCTCTGCCATGTCGCTGACTGTATACCTGAAGGGGGGAGGGTCAGAGAATATGACATCACTGAAGATGTTTCGGCCCACAGATCCTGTTGAGGACATTATCACATATATTGCATCCATGATTGCAGACGCCGGGCCGAATCCATGCCCGCCTCTTTTTCTTGGGGTCGGTATCGGGGGGACTGCTGATGTCGCCCTGGTCAACGCAAAGAAGGCAGTACTGCGGGGAGTAAATGTGCCCCATCCCGATCCCTTTTACAGTGAGCTTGAAATCCGTATCCGGGAAAAATGCAATGAAACGGGAGTGGGACCCCTCGGTTTTGGGGGAAGTAACACCGTTGCGGGGGTATATATTAAGGAAGCCCCAACGCATATTGCCACCCTTCCTGTTGCATTAAACCTGGGATGTCACTCCATGCGATTCCGGAAGGCGGTGTTATGATCCCTGAATGGAAACATGTATCTCTTCCCCTTTCGGAAGACACTGTTGAGGGACTTCGCAGTGGTGATCAGATCTATCTGTCAGGGATTCTCTACACAGCAAGGGACAAAGCCCATGCACGTCTCTGTGCAATGATTGACGCTGGTGAACCACTTCCTTTCGACATGAAGGGACAGGTTCTTTATTATGTAGGCCCAAGCCCCCGGCCTCCGGGAGAGATAATCGGTGCTGCAGGACCAACGACATCATACCGGATGGACCCTTTTACTGAAAAGGTGCTCAAGGCGGGCATAAAGGGGATGATTGGAAAAGGGAAACGGGGACCTGAAACCCGGGAATTTCTCAAGCAGTACGGCGCCGTATATTTCAGCAGCTTCGGCGGTGCCGGGGCATACCTTAACCGCCGGATTACCGGTTCTGAAGTGGTTGCCTTTCAAGACCTTGGGCCTGAAGCGATATACCGTCTTGAAGTGAAGGACTTTCCGGTAATTGTCATAAATGATATAAAGGGTAGTGATCTCTATGAAAATGCAGTTAAGCAGCACATACACCTTTGAAAATTTTAAACAGGAATTGCGGGAACGTCTTGAAGAGTGGACCCTGCGGAATCTTGACTCAGATGGACTCAGACGCTCTGCGGTTAAAATTCTTCTCATGGAAAAAAACGGCCAGCCACATGTGCTTCTGACCAAGCGTACCGAGAAGGTAAGTACCCACAAGGGACAGATTTCTTTCCCCGGGGGCGGGTATGATGAAACTGATGACTCTATTCTTGATACCGCCTACCGTGAGACCTTTGAAGAGGTGGGGATTCCAGAAGAAAATATAGACTTTATCGGGCAGTTTGATGATTATGTGTCAATATTCGGTCATCATGTAAGTTGTTTTATCGGCTCTGTTCCCTATCCAGTGGAATACCGTTTCAGCAGGGACGAAATAGATGATTATATTGAAGCCCCTTTGAAACTCTTTGCTGACCTCAAATATGACCGCATTGAAACATATAACCATGAGGGGAAAGATGTGGCGGTTTATTATTACTATTTCGAAGGATACGAAATATGGGGTCTTACCGCACGTATATTAACGGATTTTGCCCGTAAGGTTTTGAAGAACTAAAAAAACCTGCTTCACTCTCGACACTGCCTTGACAAATCTTTCTCCTGATAGTAGTATATGCCTAATATCTTTAAAAAATGATTTATGATCCCATGTGATAGAGAAATAATATGAATCAAACATTAATCAATGTTGGTGTTGCCCAGGTAAAAACTGGCGCAAATCCGGCGGTAATTCGGACAATACTCGGCAGCTGTATCGGAATATGTATTTTCGACCGTGCTAAAAAAATAGGCGGACTTGCCCATATTCTGCTTCCTAATGATACATCCGGCGGTGTTAATCCTGAAAAATACGCAGATACAGCCATACCCCTACTTGTAAACCGATTAATAAAGGAAGGGGCAAAGAAAGAGTTTATGTCTGCAAAAATTGCAGGAGGGGCTTCAATGTTCAAGTTTCAGGCAAATGTCTCCCTCGGGCAGATTGGAGACCGGAACATTGAGGAGTCTAAAAAATCTCTCGAAAAACTGGGAATTAAATTACTTGAAGAAGATGTTGGGGGCAATGCCGGCCGTGTAATCGATTTCTTTCTCACAGACGGTCATCTGAAGGTTAAGGCATCGGGCCAAGAAAAGATGTACTATAAAGTTTAACTGAGGGATCCTGGAGAATCACATGCACGAACATATTAAACAGAGAATAGAAACGATAATAAATAATCTGGATCAATTGCCCTCAATTCCTGAAGTGGCCAGCAAGCTGATAAACATGGTAAATGATCCCAATGTTTCGTTTAAGCTGATCGCAGAAGAAATATCAAAAGACCAGGCAATGACAACGAATCTTTTAAAGTTGTGTAACAGCGCCTATTTCAGCAAAGGTAAAGAGATATCTTCAGTCGACAGGGCTATTGTAACCCTCGGCTTGAAGGAAGTTAAGGATATCGTCATGGTGGTGGCAACCAAGCCGGTACTTGATAGATTTGTCATCGGGTATGATCTTGCCAAGGGAGATCTGTGGACACATGGTATCGTTGTTGGTAACATGGGAAAAAATATCGCTATGAAAATCGGACAAAAAATGATTGCCGATGTTGTTTTTACCGGCGGTATTATTCACAATGTTGGGAAAGTGGTCCTTGCCCTATTTGTCCAGAGTACCTATAAAGAAATCCTCGCAGCCGTAGAAACGCAGCAATGTACATTCTCCGAGGCTGAAAAAGAAATCATGGGATACAATCATCAGGAAGTGGGAGAACGTATTCTCGCAAAATGGGAATTCCCTCCGGTGTTGAAGTCTATTGTCCGGTATTACCAGAATCCTGAAGGAGCCCCAAAAGAGCATATCAAAGAAGTCTCTATTGTTCACCTTGCTAATGTGCTGAGTCTGATGGCGGGTATAGGGGTCGGAAGTGACGGTCTTTTCCACCAGATAAACGGGAAAGCCCTTGAGGTTACCGGTCTCACTGAAGCTGACCTGGAAGAGCTTTTCAGCCGGGTTCCTGAAACCATCAAACAGGTGCGGGAACTCATCTAGGAGAGACAATGTTTTTCATTCTTCCCTGCCCAACCTGTGGAAAAAAACTTCGGTTCCCCCTGGACCGGGGCAAAATTCGGATAACCTGTACCTGTGGTGCCGGCTTTATCGCAGATCCCGATGACACAGCATTGTATAAACGGGGTTCCTTTGATATTGCGGGTGCAGAGGGAAAAACTTCCATCTATCAAAAAATACGCAGCTCTCTTAAAAGACTTACAGTCCGGGATATGCGCGAGGCCATCATTAAACGGACTATCGACTACCGGTACCGTCTTCAAAATTTCAGGCTCCTTCCGGCGGCTGAACAAAAAAAGATGCTCATCCGTCTTCTCCTTATTGTAATGGTCATATCACTGCTGTTATTCTTTTTTATTGCTTCCCGGCGAACCGGCTCTGTGGGCGGCACTATAATCTAAGAAAGAGTTCCTTTTGCTAAAGCTTTAAAATAGTTGCTTCAATCCCTTCTACCCTGCAAAGTGACAAAGCCCGATAGCTTTTACGACTATTGAAAGGGGAACTGACAGAACCATGAAGATTAATGATACCGCGTCATACCACCGGGAGGACATGGAATCCCTCGGTTGGGAACTGACGGTTTGTAATATGCTCGAAGAGGCTCAGAGCCCTGCCAGGAAGGTTCTTTCAAGACCGGGCACCTTTGGTGAGCTGCTATTCTCATTTCTTGCCGCCCGGGTCCCACTTGAAAGTCTGCAGAGCATCTGTGAAATCGGCGGGGGTTACGGCTACCTGATGCGTGACTTCCTCACCCTTAAAAATTTTAGCCAGGCCGCCATGATTGACATTTCGCCCTTTCTTCTCAGTGAGCAGAAAAAGACCCTGAAAAATGCTTCTCTTCCCGTCACGTTTATTGAATCTGATTTTCTGCTCATGGAGAGGGATCTTCTCCAGCGATTTGATATTGCCGTGTTGAATGAGAATATCGGCGATTTCCCCACGCTTTGTGATGTAACAGCTCAGGAGATTATGGGGGGAAGTGAAGGTGCGTCGGGGCTGACAGGTGAAGCGGCGCGTATAGTCAGAGAGTATCGCCTTACTCTTCATGAAGGAAGTTTCCACCTGAATATCGGGGCGCTTCTGGCCTGCGAAAAGCTCTGTGCTGCTTCAGTTTCGGTTATTTATATGAGCGAGCACAGCTGCGAAGCTGCCGTGCCGGAAAAACTGGCCTCTCTGGTAAACATTCACTCCTCCGGGCGCCCTGAGCGGATTGGCCTGAAGGGCCATGATGAATATACAATTCAGTTTTCATACCTTGAGCAGATTGCTCAGAGCCTTGGGTACCATGTTATTCGTGGAACCTATGGAGATATTCTTGAAGTTGATTTTTCTGGTGCGGTGAATTTTATCATGCGTTCTGCTTCACAAAAAGAAGAGCATGAAATTATCAGGCACTTTATCGAGGATGTTTACAAGTATGAGTACCTGGTCCTGGTTAAGAAGTGACCAGATGAGAGAAGATGAAAATCGCATTTTCGAAGGCGGAGACAGCTGTCTCCGCCTTCGAAAACAGGCAATTATTCTGCTACTGCGGGAGGGTTGAGTTCCCGCTGGCGCTGCTGCAGATGCTTGTAGTAGGTTGAGGTGGTCAGGTTCTTTTCTTCCATCTCGGCAATCTTTTTATTCAGTTCTTCCTGGGTGAACCTGTTGATTTTCTTCTTTTGTGCCTCTTGCTGTGGTGCAGCATCGGCGGTTTCAGTTGTTTCTGCTGCGGCCTCTTCAGGGGCGGCAGTCTCTTCTTTTACTTCTTCTGACATGAACTTTACCTCGTTCTTAATATACAGTTATGGGCCTGTTATCCGGTCCCGATGGTCTGCTGTCAAGGATTTTTGCTATGTGTAACGTTTAAGGTCCCGTGCCATGTCCCGGGCTGAGTCACGTTTTTTAATGGCTTCACGCTTGTCGTACTTCGCCTTTCCGCGTCCCAGACCGATTTCGATTTTGGCCCGGCCGTTTTTAAAGTAAAGCCGAAGGGGAACCAGAGTGTAGCCTTTTTCTTTGAGTTTTCCGATGAGCCGTTTGATCTCCTGGCGATGAAGGAGCAGCTTTCTCTCCCGGTCAGGTTCATGGTTAAAGCGGTTTGCCTGAAGATAGTGGCTGATAGTGAGTCCCACAATGTAGACCTCACCGTCTACTATCCGGGCGTAGGCCTCCTGAATGCTCACTTTTTTCTGGCGCAGGGATTTCACCTCGGTGCCTTTAAGCACGATACCCGCCTCAAAAGTCTCTAATATTTCATAGTTGAAGCGGGCTTTCTTGTTTCTTATAATTTCTTTGATATGTTCTGCCATGGTTATTGTAGGGCTCTGAGCCTGATTTAATTAAAGAAGTATTATTCCTTCAATTTCTGTCTTTTTAGTCAAGACTAATATTCGAATTTTTAAGGTTTCAGGTTGTTTACAGGCTATCTAAGAGGCTCAGAGCCTTTGATGAAAAACAGCAAATAAATGGCTCAGAGCCTTAAAAAAATCTTAAAAATTAAAAATAATTTTAATTTTTGAGTCTCCAGATTCGTTAACTGTTTAAAGGCAGAAATGAATACTGGAGGCTTATATGTCAAATCTACCAAGAACATGTGCACCCGGTCTTAATTACCATACTATGTCACGATGTATTGAATTAAAATCTCTTATGGAAGAAGATTTCATGAAAGAACTTGCATTGGATGCATTAAAGCGGGCACAGGATAAATACAGCTTTAATTGTATTGCTTATGGCGTATTGGATAATCATTTTCATTTTTTAATAGAAACTGTGGAAGAAGGCCCGACAATTTCACGAATCATGCAGTATGTCAAGGCCCGCATCGCTGAAGGATATAATAAAACCATGAATCGCACTGGCCCCTTCTGGAATGAGCGCTTTAAAGATGTAATTGTTGAAGAACAGGAAAATCCAATGCAGTATGCACTGTGGCTCATATGGTATATAGCCTTTAACGCGGTAAAAGCTGGAAAATGCAGTGATCCCCGGGATTACAAGTATTCATCTATTATGCATTACCTGGTTGATGGGTTAAAATCAAAGGTAAAAATAGTCCGCCATCGGTATTTTGAAGAACTGGGAAATACCTTTGCCGAAAGGGTGCAGAAGTTTCTCTTCTACGAAGAAGCTTATCGAAAAAGATATGCCTTGTTGTTTTAAAATTCTGTTTTTTATACATTATAAAATCCTCTTTAAATAAAGAACTGCATTGTTTCTGTGGTTTGTTGTGTACTGCCTTCGGGAATTTTCCCCTTTATTCTATGAGAAACTGTTTAATCTGCTGGAAAAGATGTACAGGATGTTTAATTGATTTGCATGGTCTTAATTTTTAAGCCTGATTTCAGCAAAAACATATTTTTTCCGTCAATGTAAGTTAAGTGATTTGTAAATGTTTAAAAGCTCAGAGCATTCTGGCCAGGGGGCTGGAAAATGCCGTTTTTGCTCTAAACAGGCTCTGAGCCCTTGTCTTGACAGGGCATAAAAAAAGCCCCTTTCGGGGCTTCTTTTATATATGTAACGGGTCTTAGAAATTAGCCTGGAGTTTAACGCCAGCGATAAGCTCAGAGCCCTCATCATCAAGCTGGTTTACATACAGAAGTGTAGGAGTAACTTTGAAGCCCTTAACAACAGGCATACAGATCTGGCCGTAAACAGCAAGACGTTGTTCTTTTCTTGCAGCTGCATCTTCAAAATTCTTAACATAACCAACGCCAGCAGAAGCGGCACCGATGCCGAGTTTGTAGCCGAGTTCTACGAAACCTTCGAATACATAAACATCATTGTTGCCGCTTTTACCGTTGAAGCCTCCTGAAACACCATTGCCATCAAGAGGAGCAATACTTACCTGGTAAATACCGAAGTCTTTAGGATTCTGGGCAAAAGTAGCATTAAATTTTGTATAGAAATCACCGGCTTTTACTTTACCATGAGCATAACCGATAAAAGAAGTTACTTTGGTTGTTGTAACTGCTCCGCCTCCTGCTACAGTATTGTCTGTTACAGCTTTTTTGGTATAGTTTATAGCAAAACCTGGACCGATTTCAAACATGTCGCTTTTATATTCATATCCAATCGCTACTTTTGGCATAAAGTTATCATATTCAGTTGCGATAGTAACAGGTACAGCATCAACATCATTAGCGCCATCATCAGGTACAGTATATGATGTTGATGAAGAAGAATCGCCTGCATTAGTAATGCCTCGAGGTGATAGAGCGGCTACATAAAGACCATTCCAGGTTGCACGAAGCTGGGGAAGACGACCGTCATAGGTTGCGCCGTAGCCGATACCGACGAAGTCTTCTGACTGGCATCCCATAAGGGCAAAATAAGGAGTCCATGTCTGACCAAAAAGAACTTCAACGCCCATGTCTGACTTATATTTTGCATAAAGATGACGAAGGTAAAGAGTATTTCCATAACTGTTGGGCTTGAGGCCTATTTCAACCTGTCCGCTCAATTTGTCAAGGGAAGCCTTGAGACCGAAACGGCTGGTAAGCATGCCATTCTGCATGTAGTCGAAGTCTTTTCCAAGGTCTTTATCAGCATAGTGAGCACCGAAGAACACACGAACCTGAAAATAAGGATCAATCTTTTTTTCCTGAGCAAGAGCCATGCCTGCTGCAAAAACAACAATAAACATAGCTGCAATTAGTGATTTAAGTTTCATTCTAAAATCCTCCATAACGTATTGAAATTAATCAAAAGATTAATTTTCTCAATAGGTATCTTTTGAAATTAAAAAGTCAAGAGATAAATT